>ERZ891134.9-NODE-9-length-174610-cov-8.337544_pt1 | contig 174610 bp, 143 predicted proteins | sample MGYA00520888_ERZ891134 | MGnify/ENA primary metagenome ERZ891134 (study PRJEB32303, sample SAMEA104408692) | aquatic metagenome | biome: Brackish water; feature: Coastal; material: water | place: Baltic Sea | collected 2014-10-23 | depth 10 m ... | reverse complement strand
GCAGCATCAGTAAAGGATTGAATCATGGATTTAATTTCAAATTCTGTCATTGCCTTAGTATAGATTCCATCCATTCCAACCTCAGTATTTTCACTAGCAGAAATTGGTTTAACTCCAGTTATTTTTTGTGGAGCCCTCATTCCGCCATGAAATAACTGGACTAATGAAATAGTACCTGTTTGGTTTAGTGTTGTAGCTAATTTAGTCAAGCCTGGAATTTGATTATCGCTCCAGACACCCATTTCACCTTCCCAGCCCTGTCCTTGTTTGGTAACATTGGCTGCTGCGGTTGTAGTGATTCCAAAACCACCTTTACCTCTTCTAACAAGCCAGTTAATTTCTTCATCTGATAATGTTCCATCACTATTGCTCTGTTTGTTAGTCATCGCAGCTAAAAGAGTCCGGTTTTTGGCGTTAAAACCTCTCCCTAGATTGATTGATTGTGTAACCTTCACAGCCATTCCACCATAATTAGACTAATGATTTAATCTCATAATTTGCCATATATTCTTTACCCTCGGAAAGTGTTTGAATTATGTCTTGATATGCCTCCATATCGGCTATTTTCTTGTCCTCACTGCGCTTTGCTAGACTTCTTAGTGGCATAGCCATCCTAATGTTTCCTTGGAAAGACTCCTTGTGACGTTCAAGGAAGGCCCAGTAGAGATTTGAAACCTTACAATCCTTCTTTGGATTGAACTTACAACTTTTACAATAATCTGACATTTTGTTGATGTAGGGTGTGCCCGAAACATAAGGCTTAGTCATCATTACAGAACCTAAGGAATAGGTACCCATGCCGAGTACATTTGGCTCAACAACCCAGTCATAAGCATCGATAAAGGCTTCATGAAACCAAGTAGTAAGTTCTCTTGGATTTATGTCTAATAAGCTGGCAAAATTACTCAACACCATCAACCTTGGAATGTGATGAGTCCAACCATCATCCATAACTGATTCAACTACTGTATCCAAGCAATTAAAACCAGATTTTTTGCCCCAATAAGCATCCGGAAGAGGGTTGTTTTGTTGCAAGAAATTTGGTTGTTCAGATTGAATATCATATACTTCTAGAGACCGAAAACCGTCGGTAACATCATGAACATGCTTAACGTATTCACGCCATATTAATTGACGATAAAACCCTTCAAGAGAATTTAGCGGTGCGCCCGTCAATAATGCTGAATCAACGACTTCCTTGGCTGATAGTCTTGAAAGATTAGTCGATATTGCTAATTTAGAGTGGAATAAGAATCGGCTTTTGGCACTCATCGCATCTTCATATGGGCCAAAATATTGCATATTTTTCATTGCCCATGTTAGTAATTGATGATTTTGTTGCAATGTAGTTGGCACCTTGCTAAGATCGCAATCCCCTGGATGGTTGGCAAACTTTGTTCTAACCAATTCCATAACCTCTAAATCAATTTGGTCAATTTCGAAATTAATGTCTGCTTGAGTCTCTGGATCGCCTTTCCATGGCAAACGGTTCTCAGCATCAAAACTAAACTTCCCACCCATTGGTTTCCCATCTTGCATCAAAACGCCAGTTTCTTTTCTAACTCTCTTGTAGAACCTGTCCATTCTAAATGGAGGCTCATTGCCTACTGTTTCAGTAAACCATTCACGTTTTGTCAGCCATCCATCGTGTTGGTGAATTAGCAACTTCTCTTCATCGATTAGAGATTTAAGTTCGGTTCTCATACTTCTTTCTGCGGGCTCAACCAAATTTATTGCACCTAACTCACTAGTTATTTCTGTCAACAAGTCATAGTAATTGCCATCGGTGTGATAATACTTAACTGGATGGCCTAAATCTTCTGACTCTTTAGCAAAATGCCGCATATTAGAGAGTAATAATGCTAATTTTTGTTGATGATAATTCAATGAGTCGCCTTTGGCTTTTGATTCGATAAAAATCAAACCTACCTCCGCACGAATACCGTTTGACCAAGGGAAGATATCATGATTTAATTGGTCATAACAAACAAAAAACCAATCAACACCGTCAGGTGACTTTCTCATAAGGTAAAATAATGACTATTCAACATAAAAGTATGTTTATCTCAATTGGTCTTTAGTCTAGAAGAATCTACCCATTCATCCCAACTAGAATCAAAACCAATGTAGTGAATTAGATACTTATCTGCCCTAATCTCACGAATTAATCCGTCCCACCAACTACCTTTCCATTCGACTTTTATTTGTTGCCCTGTGGCATAACTGGATTTGTTAAACGGGTGGTCATTTGGCCTATTCTCCCAACCAGTTGGACCAACAACATAGATTATATTATTTGTCTCAACTCTCGCAGTTGCTCTATTATCATAAGTTATGTTCAAGATATCATAAGACCTTACTTCAGTATCGCCCAATTTAGGATGGCCATAGACATAACCGTGTAAGGAATTACCTACTATTTTGGCATCTTGGATTATTACTTCGGATTTAGCCTCAAAAGGCTGAACCATTATTTTTGCAAGATCTTTATAATTCAATTCTGAGTCTAGAGAAATGCCCATCTCTTGGAACATTTCGTTTACCTCTGAAACATTCAATGGATCGCCCATCTGCGTTAAAATTTCAAATAATTTACTGGCATGTATAGTACCGGTATTACCCTCATCAAAGACTTTGAATGAATCTATTAACTCTTGTTCTTCTTGAGAAATTTGCTCAACATAATCTTGCGTTGCTTTTGAATCTGGTTGTTTGGCAATTCTAGAAGGAGGAACTCCTGATTCAACATCACCATCATCAAAGTGTATCATGTATGTATGATGAGGTTGTACCTCAGCAATCATGCCAGGGAAAAAAGTACCATAGTTCTTCCAATTCACTAAGACTCGATCTCCTTTACTCAAAGCATCATCAGCACGACGAATGTTGCTTGGCTGTTCACCGATGGACAAAGAAAGCTTTGATTCTATACCACTGGTTTTTGGAACATCAACATCATAACTTCCATCGCTATTTACTTTGGTTATTGTGCATCTATCTAGCCAACGCTCATTGGTTGGACTGAAATATTCAACATGCATTCCAACCTCTAATTCAGCCAAAATAGGCGATTCTATAATTTCCTCAATTTGTGAAGCAGTTTCATGTTTGTTAACCATTCCAAGGCGCTCTAACGCAGTAATTACAGCAGTTGTCACCGCATCAACATCATTGTTAATCACCGTATTGTGAACAACATCTCCACCAACTACTGAATCTTGCATATTCAATATTTGATTACCTTTTGGTGGTGCAGGAATCCATTCTGAGCCACTCCACATAAATTTACCATCGGGACTGTAAACTGGGTCGGTCATAACTTTCTCTCTATGAGATGATGTATAGAGATCGCCTTCTGTTCACTCTTCAGACTTGTCTGATACGTCATGAGGTTTTGATGGGAATAATTTGTCCATCCATTTTGGTGACCACCAATTTGCTTTGCCCATCAGCCTCATAGTTGCTGGCACAACTAGTGCTCTGACAATTGTAGCATCAATTAAAATTGCTAAAGCAAGACCAAAACCGATTTGTTTCAATATCACAATTGATGATAATCCAAAGGCGCTAAACACTACGACCATAATAGCGGCAGCACCGGTGATTAGCCTACCTGTCTTCTGTAAACCGTTGGCTACTGCTAATGTGTTATCTCCTGTACGCTCCCATTCCTCATGGATTCTTGACAACATCAGAACCTCATAGTCCATAGATAGACCAAACACGATACAGAACATAATTATTGGATTGGTAGTTTCAATTGGTTGAGGTGTAAAGTTTAGCAAATCTGCCCCATAGCCCCACTGGAAAACAAAGACTAACATTCCAAAAGATGCTGAGATTGATAAAATATTCATTATGATGGCTTTTATCGGAATTATCACACTTCTTACCTGAATAAATATGAGCACCATAGTGGCAATAAGAATGAATGCTAAAGCAATTGGAAGATTTTCTATAATTGCGTCTAGTACGTCCAAACTGTATGCAGCAAATCCTGCAACTTTTAACACACCATCATCACCGATGTTTAGTTCATCGAGTAACTCTGAGCGATCAGATCTTAAATCAGAAACAAATTCTCTACTTGTTTCACCTGTGATTGAACCATCCAGTGAGAATACTAGGTAAGTGATATTATCGGACAAAAATTGGGTACGGACATATTCCCTAGTCGCTAAAGTTTCATTATCGAGAAATTCATCCGGAGTTTGCCAAAATTGTAACACTTCTGATTCATTCATACTGGAGTTTGGTAATGCATAACCAAAGCCGTCGAGTACTCTTTCCTCCGCGATGTAGTTTACCATCCAACGATGCACTGCCAGTAAATTACTTTCTTCAAGTGGGTCTTGACCGTCAAAATCAATTACAATCATAGCCGCATTTACTGCTTCTTCCGGCCATTTTTCATCCATAAGTTCGAAACCGATCCTTGTCTCGTCATCGGGAGGCAATGCGTCCCGGGATGCTATTGAAAAATCTGCTTGCAAAAATGGCAGACCTGCGCCTAACAAGATTACTAATGTAGGTATCAGAACTGCCCACGGGCGAGCCATTACAGTGTTGGCGATTTTGGCCCAAGCACCATCTTCTTTTTCGTTTTCAGTACTAAATGAAAACGGTATTTTACCCTTGAAAACCCGGTGCCCGAGCATGGCTAAGATTGCTGGCAACACTATTACTGAAAACACCATTGCAATACTTACCGATAGAGTACCGCCAATTCCTAGGCTTGGCAATCCTGTATTTTCAAAGAATAACATACCCATTAGGCCAATTGCTACAGTTATTCCACTGAAAAATATGGCTTTGCCCGCAGTTGCTACTGAAATTGCTGTTGAAGTTCTGATATCTCTACCCTGATTTAGTTCCTCTCTAAACCGATTCACAATAAATAGTGAATAATCAACTGAGACACCAATCCCAATCAAAGTAATTATGTTTAGAGCGTATTGGGTAACATCTGTTACGTTGGAAAGCCAAATAGTAACTCCCATTGCAGAAATAACTGTCAAAACAGCAACACCTATTGGCAGCAATGCTGCTACTACTGTACCAAATACAATACCCAAAATAATTATCGATAGCGGCCCAGAAATAATCTCTGCCTTGATTAGATCATCTTGTATTCGAGTGTCAAATATCACATCTATTGCAATTCCACCAGTTCTCCAAGAATTGAATTCATCATCAACATCGATATCTTCCCAGTTATCAGAATAGAGTTGTTTTGCATCTTTCCTGTCAAGATAAATTGTAACAACGTTTTTTGCCCAAAAACCATCATCATCTTCAACAATAAATTTGTCTCGCTTATCCCCAGTTGTATCCCAAGAATATTCAATTGTGACATCCTCCATTTCAATGAAGTCTGCTAGTGCATCTGTTACAGCTTGCTGCCATATGGGGGAAGAGTCATCTAATGTTGGGTGATTGATTAACAGCGTGAACCGCTCAACCCCTTCTTCCTCAGAAGCAAAAGCGCTGTCCTTGAGATCGCTTGCTTCTACAGATTCCAAATCACCTTCACCCCAAGACTCGGCCCAATTTGGACCCATTGAGATTAACGAACCTAACAACATACAAGACAAAATTCCGATGACTAGAACCTTCCTTTTGTGATCGAAAATCGATTCGCCAAGTTTGTAAAAGGCCCTACCTTCTAGCATCTTTGGGTCTGTTGACCAGTCCATGGCTCGGGGGATGGAATTTGGTATTTGAATTAATGTTTTACTAGGTGAGTTTTACAACAGTTGTAAACGAGCCTTGATAACTTATCACTACATCGTGGAGATATGGAAAGAGCCTTACTCGGTGGAGGGTGCTTTTGGTGTACTGAAGGCGCCTACAAGAGAATGAAAGGGATAGAATCTGCTTTACCTGCATATGCTGGTGGTCCGGATAAGAAACCAAATTATCAATCGGTATGCTCAGGCAGAACAGGCCATGCAGAAATTGTTGAGATAATGTACAATCCAAGTATAATCGACTACTCTACAATCCTTGACATCTTTTTCACCGTTCACGACCCAACTCAACTGAATCGTCAAGGAAATGATATTGGCACCCAATATAGAAGTTGCATAATGCCTTTAGACGAAAACCAAAAAAATGCTGCAAGAAGCAAAATTGTTGAAATGCAAGATTATTTTGCCAAAGAGATTGTTACTACTATCGAAGAGCCAATCAATTTTGTAATTGCTGAAAAATATCATCATGATTACTATGAGAGAAACCCTGCTCAAGGATACTGCATGGCTGTAGTTGGGCCAAAAATATCTAAGATTCGTCAAAAATTTGCTCACTTATACTAGAGTGAAATTCAATAGACGGTTGCTACACGCCTGTTCATGGTGAATAATGTACCCACTCCGCCAACACCGGTTAATGAACCAGTTTTAGGATATCTCCCGGGTAGTAAAGAACGAACAGAGCTCAAGGCGGAATTGTCGAGACAATCCGCACAAGTTGTTGAAATACCGTGTATTATAAACGGAGTAGAAGTCTATACTGACAACGTTGTTGAACAGGTTATGCCACACAATCACAGCCATGTTATTGCCAGAGTGCACATGGCTGGAGAAAAAGAAGTTGCAAATGCTATTGAAGCTGCATTAAATGCTCACGACTCATGGTCAACAATGCCATGGGAAGCCAGAGGAGCTATATTTCTCAAAGCTAGTGAATTGCTAAGAGGCGAGTATCGAGCAAAAATTAACGCTAGTACCATGATTAATCAATCAAAGACCTGCCACCAGGCCGAAATTGATTCTGCCTGTGAATTAATTGATTTCTGGCGATTTAATGTTCAATATGCCAGAGAAATATACGAAGACCTGCAACCCCCTGTATCCACTTCCAGCATGTGGAATTCCAGTGAAGTAAGGCCTTTGGAAGGTTTTGTATTCTCAGTCACTCCGTTTAATTTCAGTAGTATAGCAGCAAACCTGCCATCATCTACTGCAATCATGGGGAATACTGGAGTTTGGAAGCCAAGCAGAAATTCATACTTGTCAAACTACTACCTAATGCAACTAATGATGGATGCCGGATTACCCGACGGAGTTATCAATTTCATACCTGGTAAGGCAAGCATGGTTGGAGATACTTGTTTATCTCACCCAATGCTGGCTGGAATCCACTTTACTGGCTCAACATCAGTGTTTAGGCAGATGTGGAAAGATGTTGCCAATAATCTAGAAAACTTGCGTTCTTATCCAAGAATAGTTGGTGAAACTGGGGGCAAAGATTTCATTGTAGCGCATCCAAAATGTGACAAAGAAGCATTAACAGTTGCTTTGATTAGAGGAGCATTTGAATTCCAAGGTCAGAAATGCAGTGCCGCTAGTAGAGCATATATTCCTGAATCAGTTTGGGAATCTATCAAGGATAATTATGTTGAACAAGTCGGTAAAATAACTGTTGGAGATCCCAAAGACTTCTCCAACTTTATGTCTGCAGTCATAGACAAAAAATCCTTTGATAATATTGTTGGATACATAGAGCGGGCTAAACAAGATACTGGTTGTGACGTAATCACAGGTGGTACATATGACGATTCGACAGGATACTTCATCCGACCAACAACCATTGTCTGCAATGACCCTCGATATGAGTCAATGGCGGAGGAAATATTTGGTCCAGTATTATCTATTCACGTCTACCCTGACCATGACTTTGAGAATATCTTGAAAGTTTGTGATTCTACTTCAGAATACGCACTAACAGGTTCTATCTTTGCGGCAAACCGTGAAGATGTTCTTACTGCAATGGCTGCTCTGAGATATTCATCAGGAAATTTCTACATCAACGACAAACCAACCGGTGCTGTTGTTGGTCAGCAACCATTTGGTGGTGCAAGAGGTAGTGGTACTAATGACAAAGCCGGATCTCCCTTAAATCTACTAAGGTGGGTAAGTCCAAGGTCAATCAAAGAGACATTTGCTCCGCCGCATGAGTGGACTTATGGCTTCCTAAAAGAGTGAAGAGGTAGTTTCTTACTCTTGTCCAAGTTGTTGACTGATTCAGTTAAGACCCTTGGCTCTATGCCTTTGCTAACTAGAGATATTAACCACCAACCAAAAGATAAGATTGGAGTAGAGGTCAACATAAGTAGGCAAAGAAATACCACTATATTGGATTGTGATAAGTCCCAAGACCAAATCCCACAACCAATCATTGCCAATATGAAAAATAATCTTGATGCTTCGCTTGGAGTAGACCATCCTCGATGATCTAATCTCGGCGCAAATAGGTATTCTTTAATCCCCATTATTCGACTTTTGATGGATTCATAATAAAAAGGCATGTTTTTTACTAATGAAGCGATTACTTCATGTCATACCACAAACAGGCCAAATCCCGCAGTGATGAATGCTTTAGCCGACTGCTGATTTTTTCAGTGACGAGTGATGGGCGAACTGAGCGGGACAACACGATTTAATCGGGCCCCTATTCTTACTGTGAGAAATATGCAAGGAGTACCTCAAACTGGACTTTCTCCTGCGCCAAAGAATCTTTATTTATCACAAAAATCATCACCTTGGAAAACTATATTTTCAATGTTGATTTTGGTCATCGTAGTCTTTTTCTTCGTCCAGATTTTTGTTCTTGTAATCTCTGGGTTTTTGGATAGTGACTTGGATGGTGACCTTGGCCCAATGGACCCAATGATGGTGATTTTTGGAACCCTGTGTTCAACACCTTTTTTACTATTATTTTTAGTCATGAGAAAACCAAAGTTGGCTCATATTGTTAGACTTGAAACCAACAATAGCGGTAGCAATGCACACTATATCACTCCTGGGACATTGATTCAAACACCCCATCAGACGATTTTACAACACCATCTTATTCACAACACAGCACCTCTAGAGATGCCTAAGTTTAGTCACCTGTGGATTATTTTCATTATTGGCACCATTATTTCAGCGATATTTATGGCTCCATTATTGGTGCTTGGATTGGAGACTACTGCAATCTTATTATTCTTAATTATCGCTTTGCCTGCATGGGTTATTGGATTTTCAACTCCAGTATTTGCTTGGTGGTCAACATCAAACGAATATTTTGGACTTAGAACCACAAGAAGACAAGGAGAATGGATGCTAATTGCTGGAATGTTATCGACACTTCCAGCTCTCGCGATAAATTCGCTTATCTCACCAATAATCATCAACATGTTTGGGCTATCTATTACTGATGAATATAGCCTTGGTTATGGGATGATTCTATTCCTTTCTGCGCCTATTGGTGAGGAATTATCTAAAGCCTGTGCTGTGTTATTTCTTGCCAGATTTATTGACTCACCAAAACGTGGTTTCCAAATTGGATTTTCAGTGGGCCTTGGTTTTGCTCTTCTTGAAAATATGATCTATATCCTTGGCGCATTATTTACCGGTGAAGGAGCTGCAATTAGTTTTGTTTTCACAGCTATTTTAAGAGCAATTGGTTCAATCCCAGGCCATGCTACTTGGACTGGAATCACCGGGTATGCTATTGGTTGCTATGTAATTAAGAAGCGATGGAATAAGATGAGTTTAGGTGTTTTTGACAAATCAAAAAGTAACTTAGAGAGTCAATGGATTTTATTCAACAAAAAATCTGGACAGCCGATGATTTCTTCAAAAAGTGAAATGGGACAGAAATCAATTCCCAAATGGCTTTCTGCTGGCCAAGACAAGATGATTACAATGACTGACAAACCAATAAAAGCAATATTGATTGCTATAATATGCCATTCTTTATGGAACGGTTCATTATGGTTAACCAGCGTGATTCTACAAGATTCATCGCTCTTGATACAATTAATGGCCAATATTATGACTATAATCACGTTAATTGTCCTATTGTGGATTATATTACGAAGATTGATTCCCTACGCGCTTGAAGAAACTAATATCACTACAGAATAGTGTTTTTTGTGGCAATATTAGGGAAGCAAATTTAAACAAACCTTTCCGCCCTAGAGGCGGAGATAACTATGGATTATCTAACAGAGGGGATAAATCAAGGTAACTTGTTTGTCACTTCAATGATAATGTTGGTTCTAGTGATTGCGTCTACTAAAGCTCGTTTCTTAGATACCGCTGGAGTTGCATCTGCAGTATTTGTTGGTTTACTAGTCGGTGTTTTAGGCCACTGGAGTTGGTTACTTATTCTACTTTCTTTCTTGGTATTTTCTCATCTTGCCACAAAATGGAAGTTTGAGGAGAAAAAAGCCAAAAATATGTCAGAAAGTGATGATGGACATCGAGGCTGGGTAAACGTATTTGCCAACGGCAGCATTCCAGCATTAGTTGCAACAGGTGCCTTTTTGACAGACCAGTGGGAATATGGCATTTGGATGTTTGGCGCTGCGGTTTCGGTTGCTGCGGCTGATACTTTTGCCAGCGAATTTGGCTGCCTTGATGAGAATGTGAGGATGATTACAACTCTCAATAAATGTGAACCCGGAGTAAACGGAGGGTTTTCCAAAACTGGACAATTAGCAGCCCTAATTGGTTCAGTAATTATCGCAGTTATGACAATTGGAGCATGGTTACTAATTAATCCAGATGAAAATTTAACTTACGGATTCAACCTTGCTTTAGCAGTTATGGCCATAGGTTGGATTGGCTGTCAAATCGATAGTTTACTAGGTGCCTGGTTTGAAAACCGGGGAATGTTGACTAAAGGTGGAGTTAATGCCTTGGCTATCTCTTCAGGCATGCTAATTATGTTAGCTTGGCTTACTTGGTTTTAACTAATCAATAATCCGATAGTTATTCAACTAATACTCTCTGGTTGAATCATGGGCAAGCGTATTATTAGCATTTTATTGCTAATTTTACTTATCGGAGTTATTGCCTCTAACAGTGTTTCAGCCAAAGATGATTCATACCAGCCGGGGTATATTGACTGGGAGATCAATCCTGTTGAGCACTTATTTGTTGAAGGTGACACTGAACAGACTGCGATACTTCAACGAGAGAAACCAGACCAAACAGAAGGTGGAATTAGTTTAGACCCATTATTCAACGGCGACATATTTTCTATCCAAAGTGAACCAATACAACACGGGTTTACTCAAACTGTGAAAATGAGTGTTTACTTCTCAGTCTATCTAGATGATAGTGTCGGCCCTCAAACCTGTGTCAGGCAACAAAGCACAAGTCTTGGTACCTCTGATGCAAGTACTACTCTAACATACACAGTATCTTTAGCCGGACAACAGATTTATCAAGAATCTGTAACTGAAATTGTCGACGAAATCGGTTCTTCATCAGCATTGAATTTTTCTGGACCGGTAAATGATGTCAACATTACTGCAAGTCCAGGAGATACTTTCCAATTAACGCTTTCAGGTGTTCATAATTGCCTAGGGTCTAGTGTCATGGTACAATGGGGTGGTGGCCCTGAGCCACAAAATTCTGGAGGTATTTTGATAGTTGGACAATTGTATCAACCAGAAATGAATATGATTATTGATAATTCAAATATACCTCACATCGAATTAGACCCAATCCTACCTTGGGGGGCTGAAGACATCAAAGAAACTAAGTGGGAAATTTGGGGACCGCTCAGTAAATATGATCGTATATCATTAGATAATGATGATATGATTGAGAACTCAGCAGGAAAATCAATGCTTGAAAGACAAATTACCGAGAATAAGTCCGTTCTCGTGTGGTCTGGCAAAGAAACTCTTGATAGTGGAGAATATAACTTACAAATTTGTATAAAAACAGTTCATGGTGATTTAAACAGTGATTGTCACGCTCTTGGAATTCTCAGATTTGAAGTTGTAGAGGAAGATAATGGATTTGCTAATGCTAAACTATTCTTAACCATTACAACGGTGCTTGCACTGCTTTTATTTGTTGCTAACGCGTTTAATCAAGGACTATTAATTCCCGCACCGATTTTAGGGGCTCTTTTGGTAATGATGTTGTTATTTATTCCAACTGCATTTAGTCAAAATAATCTGGGAGCAGATGCTGCTATTTACGACAATACCAGAATTTCTAACGCTGAATTGTATGATGAAAATGAGAACTCTTACACAATCGATGAACTATTTGATGGCAAGGATGCTTTGGTGATCGGTATTGGTTTGCCCGCCTCAGAAAATTTTATTGAACAAAGTAATCAATTCAACCGGACGTTAGAGAGTTATGGGGACGATGTAGCAATCATTCACATTATATCTGGAACTAATCCTTTAACCTCAGACTTAGTACAAATGCGCGCTCAACTAAACACATCATGGCCTATTTTATTGGACCAAAATGGACAATTTGCCGCGACTTTACCTAATGGTGTTTCTGACTCGGTATTGGTCATTGATAGAGCAATGCATGTGACGTTTAGTAAATCACCTGTCGCTTATTCTGATGATATTAGCGAAGCGATTGACGCAATACCATCTGGAGGGGCGCAAAACCTTGCCCCATATTTTGCGCTGCTGGTTGGCCCTGGACTATTCTTATTCTTCATAGCCCTGCCCAGAGAAGGATGGACTCCACCTGATGAACCAGTTCCTCCAGGTTCATTATGGGCTTCAATTATTGGTGCTGGGGCTGCTGGAATATTAATGGTAAATTTACCAACATTAATCGCTACAATATTGCCTATTGGGACAGGATTACTGTTTTATTTAGATATCTTGATGATGTTTTGGTTTGTAGAAATGGCATTCTTCACCGCTAAGAACGGTAAACCGTATGAAGCCACAATATTAGCTGGATTTATTCATCGACTATATCCTAAACATTTCCAAGATTGGCGGCCTTTAGAAGACATGGAAAGAGATGTATTGCTCGGTATTTGGTTTGGCTGGTTTGGAATTCTTGCATTCCCTGCGTTATTCCCTCAAGCAATTGGTGCAGCAATGCTCAGCGGCTTTGCCGGAATTTTACGATCGGTTTTATCATTGATACTAATTCTTTTAATGGGTGGATTAGCCATACTATCACTTAGAATTATTGCGGCAGTTGGTGGACCAATTTCAAGATTGTTTGGCAGGTTTGGGGCTGAATCATTTACTCAATTTGTCGGTTGGTGTATTCTACCATTGGCAATATGGGTAGCAATAAACTCGATTTTAACAAGCATAAGCGTCTAATTGTTATGAAAACCTTGACATTGGTTGACTTTAGTTAACCTAATTCATGATTGAAGCTACGACAAGATGGAGCATCACAAGAAGAAAGATATTTAGTAACTGTGCTCGAAGATATGCAATAAAGTATATTGACAATAATTATTCTAATTTGAAGCAAAACAAAACGACTTATCACTCTGCGTGGAATCTGATGATCAAAACCTCAAGATGTGTATTTTTCCAATTATTAGCAGATTTACATAGAGGAGTTAATTGGAGTGAAAAATTAATCCAATCGAGAATTAGATTTGAATTGACTAGCCAATTAACATCCTTTGGTTTGACTAGTAAGATAATTTCAAACCAAAAAAAGAATAACTTAATTTCATCTGCATTCATACGTATTAAAAAAATACTTAAGCATTCAATTATCACTAGAATTATTGATGGTACTATCAAAGAATGGAGTTTTCATGAACGCATTAACCCAGTAACTTTTGGACACATAAACGTCTATTGCTCACCAGACATAGTTTATCGAACCAAATCAAAATGGCATTTAGTTAGACTAACTTTTCAATCTGAAAGAATTCAGCCATATGTTGAATTAGAATTATGTTCAATGTTATTATGGTCAAAATACAATCAATATTTACCAAATATACAAGAGAAATTTGCTCTACATGGTTTATTTTATAATGATGGCAAATGGAGAAATTTTTCAATTATGCCAAGTCAAAGAATGTTACAAGAATCAAAGCAATTATTGGAAAAGGATGTTCATAACATGAACTTACTACAAATTGAATTTATGAAGAACCTTAACCCAAATAAATTACCATTAGCAAATTCAAACAGCTATTGTATTCGTTGTCCGTACAAATTATCATGTCCAAAATTTAGTTTTTCTGATAAAAAATAGAGTTTATTTTCGTAGAGTTTATAAAACCATGGTAAATGTAGCAGTCGAACTTAATACCATTGTTTTTTTGGAATGAAACATGTCGTTAACACCAACTGATTATGACTTCGGTTCTCCGTCGAATTATGCCTTTGCCCAAAAAATAACATGTAAGAGTGATGAAACCACAAAAATGTTTGTTGAAGGATGGGGCCATATGCTCAACTACAATCATGAACAAGCAATCGCCTGTTTCTCAAATTGTACTGTACTTGAAGCAGATTGCGCAATGGCTTGGTGGGGTATTTCCTACTGTGTTTCTTCTAATTACAACTGGGCACCCGGATTGGGGTCTGGTCACGATTCAATTCAACAAGCATTATCTGTAATGGATGGATGTTCAGAATTAGAACAAGATCTAATCAAAGCACTATCAACTCGTCACTCAGCTGAAGCTCGAGATGCTGCAGACCCTACAGTACTCAATATGGGCAACAGCCCAGAATTGAACGTAGCATTTGCTGAAGCAATGGCGCCATTGTATCAAAAGTACAGCGGCGATTTAGATGTAACTGCTATCTATGTAGAGGGTTTGATGAACCTAAAAGCTTGGCAACTATGGGATAAAAACACTACCACTGGAGAAATAACTCCTGCAGATGATAATACTCTACTATTGGTCAAAATCATGGAAGACGCGTTTGAAAGTAGCGAAGAAGCCAAACAACATATTGCTCTTTGTCACCTTTATTGCCACGCACTTGAATTGTCTCCTTTCCCCGAAAAGGCACTTCCAGCTGCCGATGTATTGCGTACTGCAATGCCAGGTTTGGGCCACTTAGTCCACATGCCTTCACACATTGATGCGTGGGTTGGACAATGGAAAGAGGCTGTAGAATGTAATATCGCAGCAGTTGAAGCCGATGACAGATATGTCGAACTTACCGGAAATGAATCCCAATTCTACAAATTTTATCGAATGCACAACCACCATTTTATTGTCTGGTGTGCTATGTTTGAAGGTCAGTATGAGACTGCTTTGAAATATGCTCGAAAAGCCGCAGCAACCTTGCCTGCTGGAGATGAAAATCATGGAGTTAATTTTATGCTTGCTGGAATAATCCCAATGGGTGCAATCTTCCTAGAATCATACGTCACTATGCCTTGGCATGTCATGATTAGATTCGGCAAGTGGGATGAGATTCTTGCTGAACCAATGCATTCTGACAAAGATGCATTCCCAGCAACTATCGCCACCCAACACTATGCTCGTGGTGTAGCATATGCCTCCAAAGGAATGGTTCCTGAAGCAGAAGCAGAACAAGTGTTATTCAATCAAGCATTAGAAAATCCAGCACTTGCTGGCAGAGTTATGCATAATAATTTGATGTACCAAGATCCTGCTGAAGGACCTTCAATTCTAAATGTTAATTCGGCAATCTTAGAAGCTGAAATTGAATATAGAAGGCAATTCTTAGCAAAAGCAAATGGTCAATCTGCTGATTTCACAGCCGCATTTGATGAACTACGCAGAGGTGTAGATTTGTCACTTAACCTTGCTTATAATGAGCCATGGGGACAAATGCAGCCAGTAAGACACATCCTTGGTGCACTACTATTTGAACAAGGTCACATTGAGGAAGCAGAGGAAGTTTACCGCGCTGACATTAAGTTGTGGAAAGATAACATGTGGGGATTACTCGGTCTCAAACTATGTTTGGAAGCCCGTGGAGATGCTTCAGAAGAACTTGCGAAAGTTACTGCTCTGTTCAATGAGAGAAGTTCCCGTGCAGATATAATCCCAGCAAAGACTTGCTTCTGCGCCCAAGATGCCTTAGAGAAGTCCTGCTGTGACTGATTTGTCGAGTTTTTAACCCTCAAGATGTCAAATCATTCAGTACCGAACTAACATCAGAAGCTTTGGTTACTCCACTAGCGAGTAGGACACCTTCTGCACCTAGTTCAATGGCCATCTTGACATCTGCACCATTCTTCACGCCCGCACCGCAAAGTACTCTCACTTTTGGATTGGTGGATTTCACTGCAGCAACTGTGTCTGACACAATTGATGGATCTGCAGATGTTACCGAGACATCTCCACCAATTAGTTCTGGAGGCTCTACGGCAATGAAAGTTGGACCTAATTTAGCCAAAGCAATTGCCTCCTCAACATCTGCTGCACAAGCACAAATAGGAAATTTTTCGGGTAACATAGCCATTAAATCTCTGACATGGTCAATTGGGACTTTGTGCTCAGCATGATTAATTACAGTTCCAACTGCGCCACGATGAATAGCCAAATCAGGTTCTAGCCAGCCTGTGTGGCTGCCCTTTCCTACTGGGTCTAGATGTTGTGACCAAACTTCAACTTTATCAGTATTAGTGGAAATTGAGGCCAAGTCAAATGCTGACACTACTGCGATCATACGGTAATTTCGGTCAGCAACCTGCTCCATTACTTTGGCAAGTTGTTCAGCAGATTCGCCACTTGCGGTTTGATACGTCTTGAAATTAACAACTATCAACGGTTTGTCCATGAGTTTGGCAGGCTAACATTGCATTTGAGTTCTTCCACTCATATTGCGCAATTCACTGGTTTTCCCAAGTAGTATCCTTAATGGTGGTACCTGGTGGGATTACTGAATCATGACCAACAATAACATTTGTCAAACGACTATTTTCCCCAATGATGCTGTTGCGACCAATTAAACTACCCGATATCTGGCTTAGTGTACCAATTTTGCTATTAGATAAGATGGTCGAATCTCTTATTGATGACTGCATTATCTCTACACCCGATGAGATCATTGAAGATGCAATGATGCTATCCTTTGGAGTATCTTTAGCCGAAGAGAACCATGAATTTGTCGATTTTAAACCCTTAGTAAATCTTGATTCATCGACACATTTTGAGACCGCATCACACCATGATTCTCTCGTCCCGGCATCGATAAAGTAACCATCAAATTGCATACCATTTAGCATCCTAGTATCGGTTAATTGTGGAAACACGTCTCTTTCTAACGAATGACGTCCACGCGGCATAAAATCAAAGATGTCATCCTCAAAAATATATGAACCTGCATTAATCAAATTTGAAAATACCTCTTCAGGCTTTGGTTTTTCCTTAAATTGGGTGATTTTATGTGAACTGTCAACTCCAACAATACCAAACCTCGTTGGGTCTTCAACTTCCCAAAGACCTAGGGAGCCAACGCCACCATTTTTATTATGTAATTCGAGCAGTTTCCCGATATCTAGTGATGAAATTATATCGCCATTAAAACAAGCAAAGGTGCCACTTACACTATCCTTACAATTTCCAAGTGCACCTCCCGTGCCAAGTGGTTCAGTTTCATTAACAATATTAACATCAAACTCAGATTCTATAGAATCAAAATATGATTTTATCATATCGACTTTGTATCCACCTGCAACGATAACCTCATCGATTAAATTATTAGGAATTGTGTGGATGACTTGTTCAAGTAAAGTTCTGTCTAACATCGGTAGCAATGGTTTAGGCACAGATTTAGTCCAAGGACTTAATCTTGAGCCGACACCCCCTGCTAGAATAACTACTTGCATGTTAACCGGTTCGTGGTTAAGTCTTTGAATCAATCCGTTAGTTATTCATCTTTTGATTCATTATCTGACTTCTTATCATCTGGATTTGAGTAGTCTATGCCACAACTGCGACAAACTTGATTGTCATCCCAATCACACTGTCTTCGGCAACTCATCAAATCATGCCTTCCATTTTACTGAGCATCCAATAGATTCTGTGGCTTTTATTTCAGGCGCATGGCCTGCTAATACTGCATTAATCGCGTCTAGTAAGTCTGTTGATGTAACATCAGCTGGGTTCTTTGGTGAATCATCCATTCGCCCTTTGTATACTAATAAGTTATTTTTGTCGAAAAAGAAAAACTCAGGTGTTCTTTTTGCGCCATAGTTACTAGCAACGGATTGATCTTCATCATGCAGATATGGATACGGCATGCCTTTATCAGCCCTCTTGACCATGTGTTCAAACGAATCTGTTTCATATACTGAAGAATCATTCGAGTTTATTCCAACAAATCCAATATCATTGTCAAAGCAGTATTTGGCCAATGAATTCATCCGCAAAACACTGGCTACGACATAGGGGCAATGATTACACTCAAACGCTACTACTAAGCCATTTTCTTGGGCATATTTTACTGCGTTAACTTCATTCCCACCAACGACATTATTGGCATTTCTCAGGGTAAAATCGACCAAATCATCTCCAACACTAAGTGTCATATTATCAAACCGAGAGTCATTCAATAAAGTATCTTGTATTCTATATCGGTCCAATATTTAGACCAATCACTAACACTATACTAGAAAATAACACTATGAGAATATTATCATCTATGAACCCGAATTCATATCTCTCTACATATGATGCTACTATACCTGAAATTAGCCCCCACAACGGAATTTCTGGTTCTGCCAGCTGCCCAAAAAAGTAACCCAATGGTAAGCACAAAATTGCCATTCCAACATTCCCCCAAGCACTTTTCGTCCTTTTTTTGAACATTTTATTTCTTATAATTCCTGTAACTCCATCTCCAAAAGCCATGTAGAGTGAGGGTAGTATTGCTAACCATGGTTCGTTACTATACTCCCAAATAGCATAAACTGAAATCCCTAACATTAATGCAAAAGATGCATCATTCATATTTTGTTCTGTTTGCATCCACCATAAACGTCGATTAGTGATATGAGTCAAAACTAAACCCAAACAACCAAGTACGCCACCAATTAGAACCCAAACCGGATTGTCAAAGACCATTGGTGCAGCTATTATTGGCACACCGCCAGCCAGCATATGAGCCACTTTTCTATTGTAATATACTGCCACCATATGTTCTGAGCCCTGCTTTCTAAGGTAGTGATAAAATGGTTTTATCCCAAAAACAACAATGATAGACCACAATCCTAGAATGAGGAACCAATAGAAATCGTTGGACATATTTTAGCCTAACTGCCACAGTGTTTAGACATTCAGTTCGAACAAAGTATTCAAAGACGGTCTTCGAGTGGACAGATTCGGAGAGAGTTATGAATATCCATGAATATCAAGGAAAAGAACTGCTTAGGGCAAATGGTGTCCCTGTTCTAGATGGAGTACATTGTAAAACTGTTGAAGAAGCGCTAGATGCGTATGACTTGCTCAACTCAAAAGTAGTTGCAGTTAAGTCACAAATCCATGCTGGTGGTAGAGGTAAAGGTACCCTGTATAATCCTAATACTAGAGATCATGTCATGGACGGCGGCGTGAAAATCGCGTTCTCTAGAGACGAGGTGAAATCATATTCCGAAAATATTCTTGGAAATATACTGGTAACAATTCAAACTGGCGATGAAGGTAAACTAGTCAGTAACTTGTACATCGAATCTGGCTGTGACATCGAACATGAGTTCTATCTTGCCCTTCTGGTTGACAGAGAGAACAAAGCTGTCATGATAATGGCATCAACAGAAGGTGGTATGAATATTGAAGATGTAGCGCACGAAACACCTGAATTAATTCATAAAATCACTATTGACCCTAATTCAGGATTAATGGGTTTTCAAAATAGAGATTTAGGGATTGCTCTTGGACTAAGCGGTAAAGCCTTGAAATCATTCATGAAGATGTTGGCAAGTATGTACCATATGTTTGTATCAAATGATTGTACTATGGTAGAGATTAATCCACTGGTCAAGACTAAGAGTGATGAAATCGTTGCTCTTGATGCAAAAGTTTCATTTGATGAAAATGCTGAATTTCGACATAAAAATTGGGATACATTGCGAGACTTAAGCGAAGAGGAAGATGTCGAAGTTCGTGCTAAAGAATCTGGACTGTCATATGTGAAACTTGATGGTAATATCGGTTGCTTGGTAAATGGTGCAGGATTGGCAATGGCAACAATGGATGTCATCAAACTGTATGGTGGTGAACCGGCAAATTTCCTTGATGTTGGTGGTGGAGCAAATGAACAGCAAGTCAAGACTGCTTTTTCTATTATCCTTGAAGACCCCAACGTAAAGGGAATATTAGTCAATATTTTTGGTGGAATCATGCGCTGTGACATTATTGCACGAGGTGTTATTGCAGCAACTGAGGCACTTTCCCTTGAGGTACCACTAGTGGTTCGACTCGCTGGAACAAATGTTGATGAAGGCAAGGCAATCTTAGCTAAATCTACCTTGAATATTCATCCGGCGGATGATTTAGCAGAAGGTGCACAAAAAATAGTCGCTCTTATCGGTGGAGGTGGTCAGTAATGGCAATATGGATAGAAGAAGATGCTAAAGTTTTGGTTCAAGGCATCACTGGAAAGCAAGGAATGTTCCATGCGGATAAAATGGTTGAATACGGCACTAATATTGTCGGTGGATGCACACCAGGAAAAGGCGGACAAACTGTCGAATTACAGGGAAGCAATTATCCAGTATGGAATTCAATGACTGAAGCAATAACTGAAACAGATGCTGATGCTACCGTAATCTATGTTCCTCCTCCATTTGCTGGCGAGGCTATCATGGAAGCCGCAGATGCTTTTGACACCGTCAAAGGTGAAGGTGTAATCGTTTGTATAACCGAGGGTATTCCGACCCTTGACATGGTAAAGGCAGTAGCCTATGTCTACAATCGCCCTGGTGTTCGTCTGATTGGTCCTAATTGTCCAGGGATAATCACTCCAGGAGAGACCGGCGGAGCAAAAATAGGAATTATGCCCGGCCATATTCATGCCAAAGGCAGAATCGGAATTGTTTCAAAATCCGGAACCTTGACTTACGAAGCTGTTGCTCAAACTATGAGTATCGGTGAAGGACAATCTACCTGCATTGGAATTGGTGGCGATCCGGTAAACGGAACTGGTTTCATTGAATGCTTGGCTGCTTTTGAAGCAGATGAACAAACCGAAGCAATAGTAATGATTGGAGAAATTGGTGGTACTGCTGAAGAAGAGGCTGCTGCATGGGCTGCTGAAAATATGACCAAGCCAATTGTCGGTTTCGTCGCTGGTGCAACTGCCCCACCCGGTAAAAGAATGGGGCATGCTGGAGCAATTATCTCTGGTGGAAAGGGGACTGCAGAAGAAAAGTTTGCTGCTTTTGAAGCAGCAGGCATCGCTTGTGCGAAGGACCCATCAGAACTAGGGAGTGTACTCCTAAAGTCATTAAAGAAAGCTGGCTTAAGGTGAGAATTAGTAATGAAAGATTTTGATTTTAATCGATATTATCAAAATCATGAAGTTGACTTTGCTTTCCTAGAAAAGCCTAGTCAACACGAATTTCGCTGGCGTTGTGCTGATGGTAGTTGGCGAAAGTCAAAAAGAAGAGTTAGTTCAATTGAGACTTTTAGGAAATCAATTTCTCAAGATAATCCCAGTGACATCTACTTTTCAACATCTTCTTGGTTAAACCCTATTGATTTGCCAAGACTAAGTGATGAAACAAGACCTCAACCCATTCTTTTGAATCACTTGATTGCGTTTGATATTGACTTTGCCCCATTATCTCTTGAGAACTTAGAACAGGCTAGAATAACAACACTGAAATTACAGAACTGGATTGAAAAAAATTATGATTATGAGTTAATATCAATCTCATTTTCCGGTAGCAAAGGTTTCCATCTATTCTACCATGACTTAGACAGGTCTCTATTTTCCATTGAAAATCCAAGGGAAAGAGAAAATGCCGTAAAATCAGCGCGCAGTAAATTGCTGCAAGATGTATTGCTGGCAGGTTTCAAAGTAGACCCAAGGATTACTGCTGATACTCGTAGAATCATTCGCTTACCCGGTAGTATACACGGCAAAACAGGATTATTATGCCACAGGATAAGCCTAGAAAGATTGAGCAAGAGCGTTGATTCTTGGATTGATCAAGTTCCTAGTTTTTTAGGCCAATTAAAAATACCTAAGACTGCAAAGGCTCAAAATCAAACAGCGGTAAAGAAACACCTCAAAGAACAAGAGGAACAAATCGACCAACATACCTACATGATAGAAGTTAGTAATCACTTACCTGGGACCAAGGATAGAAGTGCACTAATATTTTGGACACCTTATTCATGGGGCACAGGTGCAAAATGCTTTGAACGTTTAAACACTTTAATAGAAAAAGAAAACCTAGACTATTGTGCTATTTTTTCTGATGGGGAAAGAGTGCTTTTCATTTGCCCTGAATCTATCACTAGGGCCAAGGTAGTAAAAATTCTAAGCCAACTAGGTATTGAGAAATTATCAGAGAATCTAAAACAAAGAGAACATTATTGGGTTCGAATATCGGGTATAATGGATGATGATGGCATATGGCACAATGAGCCAAAATTCATCTCTATTATTAACAATAATAATTCAACATCAATCTTTTCAAAACCACATTTAACATTACTAACTAAACTTGGTATTCCCATTAATAATTCTCAACATGATAAACTCGCAGGAAACAGTGAACCAAGCATTAGAATGGTTGTTCGAGACTGATTATTTATAAACTGCTTGCCATTAACTAGAATCGCCCCTAATGGAGTCTTAGGACAGTGACATTTTTCTAAAGAAGGCTAGAAACAATCGGCGACGGCGCTTGGGGACAGCGCCTAGCCACATTTTTGTGATAATATGGTTTTAAGAAAATATATTTCAACCATATCACTTTGTTTTGTATTGATAGGATTAATCAGACAGTCTTATAGTGATCCTGTTCATCCAGGATTATGGCTTACTTTATCTTGTTTTGTTGGTTTTGCATTGTTTGTACAAATACTTGTTAGTGTTGGGATTATGGAAATATCGGGCCCAAAACAGGAAGCAAGAAGAGTTAGACTCCAAAATAATCTACATACTAATGATTATCGATATTATCAATATAAATCAATAGTTGCTAAAATACAATCAAGTGGAGTAACTGTAACTAACGTCGAAGATGCTATCAAGACATATTCAAGTTTGTTCAATGTCGGACAAAAGGCAGCACGGCCTTTCTTTAACAATCAGTTTGTTATGTCTACTTTGGGATTAAGTAACCAAGTAATAGATTCTCCTTCGCAAGTTACAAACCCATCTAACCATAAATCCAAAAAATTAGATTCAAACTTTTGGAATAATGTTTCAAAGGGAGTTGCAAAAAATGAAGGAAACTCTGATGAAATTTGTGCAGACCCTAACTGTTCAAAGCCTGTATCTGCATTCGATTTTCGATGTTTCAAATGTCGAAAACGATTCTGTGGAGATTGTGAAAGCGGCAAGAGTATTATGTGCAAGGCGTGTTCATAGAAATATTTCTTTTCTATGTAAAGAATTTTTAGGGACCATCGTAGATGCCTTAATAATTTCAACTCTCATTTTACCATCTTTACTTCTGGCGTAAAATAACTCTGACGGGCTGACAAATTCATTCCAATATCGCTGGAAGGTTTCCGCCTTTTCTGCTGATGCAGCTAGAATTTTGGGAACTGTGTGGTACATGACAAGTCGGTCTTTTACTGGCCTGAAAAACTTGGCAATGACTTCAGGCATGAGTTTTGATAACCATGTATCGGTGATAAATTTTGAGGAACGAGAAATAACATACCTTGGTTTTTCTATCGGCCCAAGTATTTCTTCTAAACAGGTAGTAAATAATTCACTCTCTTCTTCTGTTGCATTTTGAAGATGTAAACGAAACCATCCTCCACCTCTATTACCTCCATCTGCCCGACAATTTTTTGAAACCATGCCTAGATGAATTAAACTGTTAACTATTGAAAGTGAAATTGCATGAATTAGTGATTCGTCACTCCATGGAGTTTGCTCTTTACCGAATGCAAAACCACCACCAAATCCACTGTTAACTTTTGCTTCAATCGCTGTGGTCGGTTTTGCATTAAATGGTTGGCCTATCCCCCATAAACCTCTTACATGCGACCTATTTCGACTACGTCGTAACATATCTTCATTGAAAGCCGCCATACCTTCACTAACCCCTTCAGGTTCAGCCTCAGTGAAGGCAGCATGAACATGACCAACCCCTTTCTCAATTGCACCATCATCACAAACACCATACAATTGCTTATGTTTTTTCTTGAAACGGTCATAATCAGCAAAGCCATTGGTGAACTCTTCGGCTAAACAAACTATGTCCCAATTATTGGCAACTTTTTCCGGCCAGTTTTTATCTAATCTTATTGAGCGACCCCTCAGTTGATTGATACTCATGCTGGTAGTAACAGTTGTTAGATCGATTAGTACGTTGATTCGTGATGCATCCCAGCCTTCTCCTAATAATCCTCTGGTACCAATCAAACACTTAGTCAAACCATCCTGAAAAAATTGTGTTATCATCAATGAATAATACCGGGGTTTCCAATCTTTACCTCTACCAATTATTTGATGGTAACCATCAATTTCTTGTTCAAGTAATTCAATCTTTAACTCCCTTTCAGCAATCCATGAATTAGCATGCTGTAGGAATTTTTCAACTAAGTCATCATCAACTAATACTGTACTTCCAGTCATTAAAATTGGATTGAGTAAATCTAAGTTGTCGCAACTTATTGCCTGCCTAAATGCAGCAATAGCACCACCCGCTTCTTCATCCATTACTCCCTCTACTAAGGTTGTTGCAGAAGTCTTTTCAAAATCTGTGATAATTACTGCTCTAATATCACCACCTAGTGCTTGCATTTCAGTAGAAATTATGTCTGAAAGCGCTGTAGTCTTTGATGAAGCATAAGCCATTATTCTACCAACAGGAGAAGCACATGGACGGATTCCTGTTTCTGTTATTTGGGTACCCAGCATACGTAATCTTTGAGTGACTAACTCTGCTTTTTCATGGTCTTTTTCATTATCAGACCTTCTTAGACCATGCCTAACATATCTGTCTAAGACTGGTCGTAATATAGCCAACTTATTTTGAAAATCATCTATTGTGAAATTAGCCGGTTTAGGTACATTGGTTGGTAATTGTTGATTTGAACTCATCAAAAACATTCTTGCTGCATTAGCAAAAGTGGGGTATTTTTTGTTGAAGTCATCCCAACCTTCTTGTTTTCCACCCGGAGTTTTTCTCTCATCTAATGCTTGGAAAACCCATTTATCAAGCGGAAGTGTTGCATTATCATACTCCTCTTTTATGTGTAATTCTTCTAGAAGAAGCTTAAACTCTTTATCAACCTGTGAGACGTAATTTAGTTCATGTTGAGATGGTCTAACAAAATAAGCGAGGTCTTGGTAAGGAGCCAGATTTGAATCCCTTACTAACGCTGGAACAGGCACTTCATAGTCAATCTCTCCAAAGAATTCTTGATATCTTACAGAATCAATTTCATCATAATGATCAAAATCAGGTGGTGTTGCAGTTAATCCAAGAACAATTGGATTATCGAAATATTCTCTTACCTCTGTAAGAGCTCTACCCCAGTGGTGTAGTAAATGATGACACTCATCTAATATTATCAAACCAATACCAACATCTTTTAATCGTTCTAAGGTTTTTCTTGATGATTCACTTAGAGTCCATAGAGCGTTACCATGTTGAGCAAGATCGTCTCTCACCTTTTTTCTATAGACTGATATCCTGTCATCAAAATATTTGCTATTTTTGGTTCTTAAATCATCTATCCAAGCAAGAGCAGATTCATCATCGATTGCTTCTTTTTTAGCAATTAATGATTTTATCCAAAGTTCGATGGCAGAATCATCTAAAGAATCACCACCACGCTTTGGCATGGTAATAGATTGATATGTAAGACTGGTCAATAAACCTGGATTTTCTGGATCGGTAGAGATAAATTCATCTTTCCCATCCAAATCAAAAAGATCAGTGCGTGCTGCCCATTGTGCTTGAATTGCTGAATTAGGAGACAGCACTAAAGTTGGTTTTCTTACCAAATCTGACCATACATAAAGACCTAGCACTGTTTTTCCTGAACCCGGTGGAGCAACTATATGCAAGTGCTTACCTTGTTGGTCTAGTTCTGGTTCAATTATAGATGCGGCTGCAATCTGGGAGGGTCTTAATTTTCCATTAAATTTTATGGCCCCAAATTTTGGTAAATTTTCAGTGCGCAAAAATAACCCTCGTCATCTAGGAGGACCACGTTTAGGGCCCTTTGGAGGGCCGCCTTTTGGACCACCGGGTGGTCCTCTTGATGGGCCATCGGATGATCCCGGTTTCTTACTTGGTGGAGATTTTGATGGAGGTGATCTTCCTGGACTTCTAGATGGACCGCCTGGAGGACCGCCTCGTGATGGACCACCTGGAGGACCGCCTCGTGATGGACCGCCTAGAGGACCGCCTCGTGATGGACCGCCTGGAGGACCGCCTCGTGATGGACCACCGGGAGGACCGCCTCTTGTTGGAACTCTCGGCTGACCTCCTCTAGAAGGAGAACTTGGCGCTTGTTGCGGGCTGGATTCTTCAAAATCATCGTCATCTTCGAATACTGCACCACAGTGTGGACATTTAGAATCACTTTCTTTTACCAAACCATCACAGATTTCGCAAGCAAACATTTCTTCATCATCTTCATCTTCTTCAGATAGATTCTCAACCTCGCCGTCTTTGGAACGGAATAGACTTATTTCAGAAACATAATCAAAACCTTTCAAAGCAACTTCTGTCTGAATAGCATGTTCAAAGGCTTGCGTCAAATCTTCAGGCGAATCTAGCACCCTGCCATCGTCAATATAAGTTATGTTAACAGTTAATATATCACCTGCTAATTTTGCCTGTGGTGTTTCAACTGCAACTCCGCGTTTTCTTGCAACTCTCCTTACCGCAACTTCACACATTCTTCGCAAAAATGCATCATTAGGCGCCTCTTTTTGACCACCTAGAGCTCCTGTCAGGATTTCCTGAGCAGCGTTTTTCTCATTTCTCAAGTGAGCGGGTAAATCTGCACCAAGGGAAGATAAAACATTGGAAGCAGAGGCTTGGTTCATATTCAGCCACTGACTTCTTCTTTCAGTCTTCATGGCTTTTTCTGCCTGTGCCAATCTGTCAACCATCTCGTCTGTAGGAGAAGATGATTGACCCATAGGGGTTACATTTGGCATATTTTGTCCCATATTACCTAAATCATTCCTTGGGATTTGATTAGGATTATTTGTCTGATTTTGGAATCCTTGAGGTGGAAAATTACCAACAGGGGGAATGTTTTGTTGGTTTTGCATTCCTTGAGCAATCTGCCTCATGAGTTCAGGAGAAATTGCATTAGGGTCACTAACCGACATCTCTCGTTGCTGCCTAATTGCCTCTCCAGAGACAACACCAAAACTGCGTCCACCGGTTACCTCTTGGCCAGCAAGTCCAACGGAGTTTGGTGCAGTAAAACCACCTGCTCTGGATAAGTCTTGTCTTGCGCCACATTCAGGACAGAAAATACTGTCATCAGGTATGTGCTCACCACACGACATACAATCCATTAGCGTCCCCTCTACTCTTTCGGAGTTACTCAATGCCTAAAGCATTAACTAATTTACAGCCCAATAATACGTTAATTATCAGTACCGAAAATATCCATAGAAATGACCTATTCGACCACAGCCTCAAAAACAAATAACCATTGGAGTTGCTTGAGGGGATTAATTGTCGGTACTTATCAATGACAAGATCGATAATTTGCTTAAATCCACTTCAAGATCTTTTTATCCTACACTCAAATATCTACCAAAGAAAGTTCGTGGGCAAATAGGTCTGCTTTACCTTTTGGCAAGAGTCGCAGATACGATTGCTGATTCCAAACACGGCGATACAGAAGAACTTCTTAGATTGCTGCGCAACTACAATGATTTTGCCCAAGGGAAAGCCGGCACATTACCCGACTTTTCTGGTCTTGCAGAAATCCAGGATAACCCCAATGAAGGTGAACTTCTTCGTAATGTAGAAAATGTCGTTGAGGGATTACAAGTTTACACTGAAGGGGACAGGGAAAGAATGCTAGAATGTCTAGACATTATTGTAGGTGGTCAGATTCTAGATTTAGAGAGATTTGGACCCGCCAATGAAGATGGAAATATATCTGCACTCAACGACAATGCAGAATTGGATGACTATACATTTAGAGTCGCAGGATGCGTCGGGGTTTTTTGGACAAAAATGTCACTTGCCCACGTAATATCAATACCTCCTGAACAAGAAGATGAATTTTATGAAAAAGGCATAAGATTTGGTAAAGCACTACAAATGATCAACATCCTGCGTGACATACCTGAAGATTTACGATTTGGAAGATGTTATATCCCTATACAAGAATTGACAAAGCATCAAATGGAACCAGAAGATTTACTTTCACCAAGTAACATTGAGAAATTTAGGCCATTATATGATGATTATTTAGATTTAACAAATGAACATCTTGATGCCGCAATAGAATATATCAAGATGATCCCTGAAACCCAATTTAGACTCAAGGCTTCATGTATGCTACCAGTTTTAATTGGGCAAAGAACTGTCACTCTCCTTAGAGACGGGAATATACTCGATTCTGCTGACCGAATTAAAGTCACTAGAGATGAGATTAAATCTTATGCAAGGAAATTATTACGAGCACTGATTATACCTGGTGGAGTAAGAAGACTTTTGGAAAAAAATAAAGATTCCGCAAGTAAGTAATTTATAGTTTGTTAGTTTATACTTACTATGACTATTAGAATGGAAAAGAGCCTGTTTGAAAGGCTTAAAATCGTGATTGTTGAATGATGCTATTTTACAAAGCAATCAAAAAGGAGTAGTCATACAGGTATTTGATAGGGATGTTGGAACGACGGAAACCTCTCGACTTGTTATTCCCGCTCAAGGGAAGCGCAAATAGTAGGATTTCCGAAGAACAAGTAGAAAAAATAACTACTCTAGATAGACTTCGTGCTGGTGTAATGCTTGCCAAAGATGCAGTAAAAGCGGTTAGCGTAACCGCAATGGAAGCATTACGTGAAGGTGTTGCCTTCATTGGATTAGTTGACAAAAATGAACTTGTTGACCCATTCGAAAACTTAGATGCCCCGATTTGGTCAGAAAAACCTCCCAAAGAATTGCTCAAACTAGCTTATCAGTACTGTGAAAAACTGACTATGCAAGAAGCCGGTAATTTTTATCATTCATTCAAGTATTTGCCAGATGAACAAAGACTAGCCATGTGTGCAGTTTACGCATTTTGTCGAAGAGCAGATGACATTGCTGACGGCGACTGGGCCGATAGATTTCCAGGCAGTAACGGACAGACTGACCCAGAGGCTGTCGCTTACAGAGAACAACTAGAATCTTTACAAAACCGTGGAACTATTTTGGACGAAGAATCATATCTTAACAAAATTACTCAATTATTTTTCTTCAGAAAAAAACTTTCAACATGCTATTCTGATGTTTATTCAACAGACCCTGTGTTCCTCGCCTTGAAAGATACTGTCGACCGATATAAAATCTCAAGAAGTGTATTTGATGACTTGATCTCTGGAATGGAGGATGATTTGTATAACAACCGCTATCGAACTTTTGACGAGCTATATGACTACTGTTACAGAGTCGCTTCCGTTGTTGGGTTAATGTGCATTGAAATATATGGATATAGTGACCCTAAAGCAAAGAAGTATGCCGAATCATGGGGCATTTTCATGCAATTGACCAATGTTTTGAGAGATGTTGGTGAAGATATCGAAAGAGATCGTGTTTATCTGCCATTAGATGAATTGGAAAAGAACGGCATTCAGGAAAAGGAACTTGATGGTAAAGTTGTACTTAACAAAACTTGGGAACCATATTGCTATCATTACGCAAAAAGAGCAAGGACCTATTTGGAAGAGGCTCGACAATTACTACCCTTGCTACCTAGAAGAACAAGATATTCTCCAGCCGCAATGATTGCATTTTATGATAAAATTCTCCGTCAAATCGAAAAAGAGCAAGGTGATGTATTTACCAAGAGAGTAAAATTGAACAAATTGCAGAAAATGAGTTTAGCAGCAGCAGTCTACGTTAGGCATAGGATTCTTCCAAGATTTTTGGATCCTGTTTGGAATGGATTAGCCAAGATTGGGCTACTTCCATCAGTTTGATTAATTTCAAACTTGTCTAGTGAATGCTTGAATTCCTGTGATATATCTACCAATGATTAGATTATGAATATCATGAGTTCCCTCATAGGTTTTAACAGACTCTAGATTTGCCATGTGCCTCATAACAGGGTACTCATCTAGGATTCCATTAGCTCCATGTATATCCCTAGCAACCCTTGCAATCTCAAGTGCGATATCGACATTATTCATTTTTGCTAAAGAAATTTGTTCATTAAACCAAGTCCCATCATCCTTTTTCTTGCCTAGATGGTAAGCCAATAATTGACCTTTAGTAATCTCTCTCAACATCCAAGCTAACTTGTTTTGAACCAATTGATAGGAAGCGATTGGAATATCAAACTGTATTCTTGACAACGAATATGTCTTGGCACTGTGGAAACAAGCCATTGCAGCACCTAAAGCACCCCATGAGATTCCAAACCTTGCATTGTTAAGGCAAGAAAATGGACCTCTAAGACCCTTTACTCCTGGGAGAATTCGATCTTTGGGTATTTTACAATCTTGAAATACTAATTCGCTGGTTACTGAAGCCTTTAGAGAATGTTTTCCTTTCATTTCAGGGGCAGTGAAACCTTCATCACCTTTTTCGACGATGAATCCTTTAATGACGCCATCTAATTTGGCCCAGACAACAGCCACATCGGCAATTGTACCATTGGTGATCCACATCTTTGCACCATTCAAGAGGTAATGATCACCCTTGTCTTCAGCTTTAGTAATCATATCTCCTGGATTGGAACCATAATCTGGTTCAGTAAGACCGAAACAACCAACCATTTCACCCGAGGCCATCTTTGGTAGGTAGTGATTTTTTTGTTCTTCGCTACCAAAATCCCAAATTGGATACATAGCAAGAGAACCTTGAACTGAGGCAAATGAGCGAAGACCTGAATCTCCACGTTCCAGTTCTTGACATATCAAACCGTAGGCAACATATGACAATCCTGGGCAGCCGTATCCTTTCAACGGCGCACCTAATACTCCCATTTCCCCTAGTGCTACACGCCATTCATCTGGAAATATGCCTTTTTCGCATGCATGTTCGATGTTTGGAATTACTTCCTCATCAACCCATGTTCTGACCATGTCGCGGACCATTATCTCTTCTTCAGTAAGTAAACTTTCTATGTCGTAAAAATCGAGACCCTCGAATGGTTCCATATGTTCTCCCCTATCTTAGCGTACCATAGGCGCTTTTAGAACCTAACTATTTTTCTTTGATTTATTCCTGCGGCTTTTCTTTCTAAAACTAAGATATTTTTTTTGCAGCGACGGACTACTCATGTAAATTAATCCAAGTATAACACCGGGCACTGAAACAGTAACTGCAATTAGAATTATTGTTGTCAATATCGTATTGTCAATTTCAACAAGCATTGGTTCAAAAGATATTACATTACCATTGGTGGTTATCATAAATCCATTATCAAAGCCTGTTTCCCACACATGGGCTATCTGACGGCCAGCGATAACAGAATCCCATTCAAGCATTTGTTCAGAGGAGATTTGCACTTTTGCAATATTTTCCAGCGAGTCATATCTCACAGTGGCAAATGGAGCAATTTGAATTATTGAGCTACTCCCATAACCAGGCGAAGTCGCGATGAAATCACCAGTTAGGCTTGGATATTGTACGAGTTCCCCTGTATCGGATTTAGAATGATCTATCGTGTTCAGTAAAATTGGAATTAATCTTAATCCGCTGCCATATGCTACACACTCGTTTAGTTGTGGATCTGGGCAATCTACATCTACCCAAGTATCAGTTTTAGTCCCGCTTAACCATGAAATATTGTGAGTTTGTCCAATGACACCCAGACCATCTGCAAGAGTAGAAACGACACACATGTCGTAATTCTTGTGACAAGCTATACCTGTTATTTCTGAATTTACAGTATCTAGTAGCAGAAAGCCTGTTCCTTCGGAGAATCGCCACAAAGAACCATCTTCTGCTCCAAAGTAAGAGTAATCTCCAGCACTACGCCAATCAACAGAAGTTAGATTCCTACCTAGGACCGCTCCAGTTCCGTTAACAACAGTAATGCCATGGTCGACTTTTTCATACCTCATTGCCGTTCCCAAATCTCCGGCAATCAACGCAGCTTCTCCCCTTGGATGCCAGGCAACGTCGTTGAAGTGATTCTGTCTGCCGCTATTTAGTTCAATGTCTAAAGATCTGTCCCCAGGATTATTTGCAGAGATTAAATGGGCAAATCCATCTAGCCCTACGATAAGCACAGTTTTTTGGTTTGGGGATACTTCTGCGCTAGTAATACCCGCATCATCATCAGTTATTGATGATTCTAGCGTCAAATTCACATTATTATCTTCAGCCAGAATAGTTGGCATTAATAGAATCAAAAGCATGAATATGCACATTGTACTTCTAACTCGCATATTTTGTTCCATAAACTGCTCAATCAAAATATTTCGCTTCGAAGAGTTTCAACGGTGAGCCTTATGTTCAATGGTGTTTTGCCTTGCAATATGGAGAAATTTTCTGTTAAGCGTGGATTGGTTAAACAAATGGGTGGAAATGCAGGTCTTGCAAAGTTAGCGACCCAATATTTCGATGATGTTTCAGCAAATGCTGAAGGGATATTTACCGCATCTTTTGGCATTTTGAACATGGTTAGCGGCAATTACAGCGAAGATGGAAAATTATCAATGGATGTAGACCAATTGAAAGGTGACTCACTAAGTGAATTCCTTTCCGCCGATGGCGGCCGGGAAAAGGCCATGGAGTCAAGGAAAAGATGGTCTGGTTTTTTAGACGAGGCTACTGGTTATAACGCTAAACAAAGAGGCGATAAAGCAAAAGAAGAAGCAAAGAAATTCTCCAAGGCTAAAGGCGCTATCAAGATGGCTCACAAATCAATGAAAATGAGTTCTAAACTTACTGATGAATTGAGAGATAAGGCCCTTGGCATGATTGCAGAACTTGAGTCGATGATTGAAGCTGGTGATGCTCCTTCAGAAGGTAAAGTAAAGAAACTCAATGACTTATTTTGAGGTGTAAATTATGGATATTGAACAAATGATGATTCAATATCAAGAAAAGTGCCCTAGGCTAGCAGAGTTAAGTGGAGAACAAATCTCTAGAGTTCACAAGATAATTGGTTCAGTTGAGGAAACTGTAGGATTAGAACACTTAGTAGATTGTATTGCTGATAATACAAGCACCGCCGGTGATGGAATTATTAGGTGTTATGTTGGATTTGAACCATCTGGAAAAGCACACATTGGTTGGAAGGTACTATCACTGCAGCTGAAAAGAATGCTCGATGCCGACGTAAATGTATTGATTTTTCTGGCTGATTGGCATGCGTGGATAAATGACAAATTCAGCGGCAATATGGCAGACATTCAATTGACTGCTAATTACATGGAAGAAACTTTCAGAGCGTTGCTAGATTATCCGCCTGAAGGTGATGGTCCAGGAGAACTAAGATTTAGTTGGGCTTCTACACTAATGGATTCTGGCGATTATTGGGCACGCGTTTTAAGATGTTCCAAAGGAGCCACCTTGGCGATGGTAAGAAAGACATTTACCATAATGGGCCGAGATGAAGTTTCATCTGACCATGATTTATCGAAGTTCTTCTACCCTGCAATGCAAGCCAGTGATATTTTTGAATTAGAAATTGACATTGCCATTGGTGGGATGGACCAAAGAAAAGCCCATATGTTTATGCGCGACGTGGCAAGTAAATACGGCTGGAAAAAGGCAACATGCCTTCATACCCCAATTATCTCTTCATTGAAATCAAGTGGTTCAAGAATGGAAAGTTTTGATCACAAAATGAGCAAATCAGATCCTAATGGAGCGATACTAATCCATGATAATACTAAATCACTAAGAAAGAAAATGCAGAAGCATGCTTACTTAGATCCTGACGATGATAACTCCCCAATATATGAACTTGCAGAGCATATAGTGCTACCTGAATTCGGAGAGATATTAGTGACGCCAAATCCTAAATTTGGTCAACCTTCGACATGGCAAACTCTAGAGGAATTCAAGAGTGCTGTGAAATCTGGAGAATTACACCCCTTAGACGCTAAATTAGGCGTTGCAGACGGAATTTCACGAGGTTTAAGCACTGTTGCTAAACACTTTGAGGAAAAGCCTGATTTATTGGAAAGGATCAATGAAATAATTCAAAGAAAGTAATTAGAAATTAGTTTCTTTGTACTAAATCCAAAAAATCTGCGGATACAAATGTTCATCAATTGAATCCCACAGGAGAGGTCATTGGTGATACTATGGTGAAAATAGCAGTACTCGTTAAGCAAGTACCGGATACAAATTCAAAAATACAAATTTCTAACGACAGAGTCGATTTATCAAGTGTAAAGATGGTCATGAGTCCATTTGATGAATTTGCAGTAGAAAACGCCCTGTTACACAAGGAGGCTGTTGGAGGTACTGTAACCGCTATCACTGTTGGCGGAAACTCCGCTGATAAAGTATTGAAAGATGCAAAAGCAATCGGAGTTGATGAAATTGTTCGCCTAGACTGTACCGAATATATGGATTCAAATGCCTTTCAGACCGTCATTTCTGGAGTAATCTCTCAAGATGGATATGAGGTTGTATACTGCGGTAAATCCTCAGCAGACACTGGATCTGGTTCAACTGGTCCTGGTGTTGCTGAAAAATTAGGGTGGGCATCGGTATCAAATGTAACTGATATCCAATTTACTGATGGTATGACTGTGACTGTCCCTGCAGAAGGTGGTAACGCAATTATCAATGTCTCAGCACCACTAGTTGTGAGTTGCGACAAAGGCTCCATAAAAGTGAGAAAGCCAAATGTCAAAGGCATAATGATGGCAAAAAGAGCGCAAGTAGATGTCAAAAGTGTCAGTCCAAATCCTTCTAATGTTACAGTTGTTTCTCAAACTATGCCGGCTGACAAACCTGCTGGTAAGAAATTCGAAGGTGGGCAATCAGCTGAAACTGTTGTCCAGTTACTCAGAGAAGAAGCAAACATTATTTGAGGTGAAATTATGACAGACACAGTAGTTATAGCAGAAATTAACAAAGGAAAAGTAAGCCCAACAACAAATGAACTAATCAGTGCAGCTAATAATTTGGGGTCAAATTGCACTCTCGTGATACCTTGTACAGATTCAAGTTTAGCAGATCAAGCAAGTAATATTTCAGGAGTAGGAAAAATAATTGCGGCTAAATCATCAGTTTTTACTAATTATGATGCATCAGGTTGGGCACAAGCATTGGATTCTGTTGCTCCACAAGGAATAATTGTCACTGCTGCCTCAGCACAATCCAAAGACTTAGCAGCAAGAATTGCCGCAAGAAGAAATGTTTCAGTAGTTCAAGATGTAATCTCCATAGATGGAACCACCTTGTCTACCCCAATATATTCCGGTAAAGCTATTGAAAAGGTCGCAATAAACGGCAATGTTGTAGTTAGTATTCGACCAAACGTATTTACAGGAGTAAGCAACGATGGTTCTTGTGATATACAAGTTATCGACGCTTCAGGAGACTTAGCTACAGCAGTAAAAGAATTAGTCGAAAGAGCGTCCACAAGGTTAGACGTATCTGAAGCAAACATCATTATTTCTGGAGGAAGAGGAATGGGGTCCCCAGATAATTTCTCCCATCTAGAGGCAATTGCAGATACTTTAGGCGCTGCTGTTGGTGCTTCAAGAGCTGCTGTTGATACTTGGGATGATATCCCTCATTCTATGCAAGTTGGACAGACTGGAAAGACTGTTAATCCAAATCTCTACATCGCAGTTGGGATATCTGGAGCAATTCAACACCTTGCTGGAATGCGATCCTCAAAATATATTGTAGCAATTAACAAAGATGCTGATGCACCTATTTTCCAATATGCAGACTATGGAATAGTTTCAACTTGGGAAGAGGCATTACCGGTATTGAGCAGTGCCCTGTCCAATATGCTTTCATGAGTTTAATTAAACTCTGCAAATGCTGCACTTTGTACACCAACAAATGGGTTGGTTGATTTCTCTACGCCGATAGTCGTCATTGGACCATGCCCCGGATAAACTACTGTGTTTCCTTCCAAGGGCCATAATTTAGTAATGACTGAATGAGATAGTAGGTTGAAATCTCCACCAGAAAATGGTAAATCTGTTCTTCCAACCGACCCGGCAAATAGTGTATCTCCAGCAAACAAGTGATTAGGGCCGTCTTCAACCTTAACCTCGATACAACAACCACCAAGTGTGTGCCCAGGTGTATGATATATCTCAAATGTGAGGGAACCAAGTTCTAATGTCATATTATCTTCAAGTTGTTTATCTGCTATCGCTGGTGTTGGTAAATTGAATCCCCAACGCTGGGCGGAAGATTGGGCCAGCGACTGCAAGTAATCATCCTCGGGATGCAAGTACCAACTTACATGATACTTTTCAAGCAAATATGGTATCTCCCCGGAATGGTCAAAATGTGCGTGTGTATTTACCAATGCGATTACTTTTCTTTTCGATAGCCCAAAAGATTGCATGGCCTCAATGCTACTTGGACCATTAGACCAATCCGGCCCCTGGCCAGAAAAATCTTCAATCCAAGATATTATTCTTTCAGTTTCAGAACCGCCGTCAATTATTACGGTATCTCCGGTTTTCAAGTCAGTCACAACAGAACATCTCATCGCTAAAGCACCAACAACGAAAGACTCGATCCATAAGTCATTATTAAGCAATTAAACCACCTCAATTTGCACAGAGTCTGCGGTTGAATTACCTTCTAAATCACTGACTCTTAATTCAAAACGATACATTCCGACACTAAGTTTGGCCCTAAATTTGGTAAGTGTTGAAATTTCTCTTCCAGTATCATCTGTCCAAGACCATTTGATTATTTTTCCTTGCTGGTTAGTAGTGGCTGTACCATCAAGAAGTATTACCGCGAAATCGTCATCCCCGGAGTCATAAGTCATATCATTACCAGCATTTGCAACCAGAGGCTTATTTTTTATTACATCATCTAATAATTCACCCAAAAGGGAATCATCGCTTAATGCAGAGTCATTTTTTGATGCTTTTTCAGAGTAATCACTATCTTCAATAATGTCGCCTAATGCATCTAACAAATTGTTAAATTCTTCATCTTTGAGATTAGAATCTTTATTTTTGATACTAGTATTAAGACTCATTAGTTCTGTCATCTTGGTATCATCTGAATAGATTTGGTCGGCACTTAATTGGGTTGTTACTTCCTTTTGCTCAAACCATAATGTTAATTCCGACTTGTCAACTTTTATCAAATCCTTATCAAAATCTAGGCACCCAATCGGTTCGCTATCAGTGAAGTCATTCTGATCATCCCCCGCGAAATATAAACAATTGGTTTTGTTAGAATAAACTGAATACTGCACAATACCCTGATGTTCTACTGTCCAAGTTTTGCCATCTATAGTTAGTCCATGAAGGTAAAACCATGAACCTGCAACTATTGATTTATCACAGAGAGATAATGTTTTGATCGGATATTTACATTCCATTATTGGTTCTTTGAGTTCGAAACCTTCACCTATTTGCCCCTCAATCAAATATACTGAACCATCATCCATACCTATCACAGTCTGGTTATTAACCGATTCCACTTTTAATAATCTATTACTCAAATCTAATCTTGTAATTAGCCTGTTTGTAGAAATATCCCATATTTCTAATTCCAAAGCTTCTTCGTCCCCTGGAACTAGCGCATACCCCTCTCGCCCGATTATTAGATTTCCATCATGGCTAAACCCCAAAGCAGTTATTGATTCGCCAACTTCACCACGCTTTGGTCTTATCCAAGTATTTTGATTACCATTGTAACAATAGACGCCTCCATCTTCTTGGACAATTGTTATTCCTTGAACATAATTTTCTAGTTTACATATAGAAGAGTAAGGCAAATTTGAGTTGATTAAATTACCTTGTAAGTCTGAGATTATAAGTCTTCCAAGGTTGTCAACAATAGCAATGAAATTATTGGTTATTTTGAACATAGAAACTCCACCAGGAACTTCGCAACTCCATACTTCATTAGCGCTTAGATCATAACTTTTAATCCCAAAAGCGTCATCTGATACAACCAAATGTTCATGATGAAAAGCCATACCTGTAACTAAACCTTCGAATTTTATCTCGTATACTTTTTCCATCCCTTGATAAATATTAACAGAACCGTCGGCTTCTGCCCAAGCAATTGTTTCACCGTCAGGGGACAAATCCAAGTCAGTGACCGTCAAATGAGGTGTGAAAGTTATTGACGCCTCATAGGTAAGCATGGATAATCCATGTCGCTTGGCATCATTAAGTTCTCTACGCGATGTTTATTTTATCTGTTAGAAAATTAATTTGAATCATTATGGATATCAAGTATTTGATCATCACCTAGATTCATCTGCTTAGCATTATCATTTCTTTGTTGATGTAACAATTGTAGGTATTCATCAGTGACATCACCAGTGACATAAACTCCGTCAAAACAACTAGAATCAAATTTAATTTCAGAACTGTTGGAGTTTTTGGTTGATTTTATTAAATCCTCTAAAGTTTGGTAAAATAATTTATCGCTTCCAATATGCTCGTTTATCTGTTCAATAGTACGATTATTGGCGATGAATTCTGATGTAGCCGGCATATCTATCCCATACACATTTGGAAACCTTACTGGAGGGGCTGCAGAAGCAAAATAAACTTTCGAGGCACCAGATTCTCTGGCCATTTCAACAATTTGCTTACTAGTTGTGCCACGAACAATGGAATCATCAACTAATAGGACATTTTTACCTCGAAATTCATCATCAATAGCATTTAACTTCCTTCTAACTGACTTTTCTCTCAAGGACTGTCCGGGCATAATGAAGGTCCTACCAATATATCGGTTTTTGACAAAACCTTCCCTATATGGAACTTTTAGACTACTAGCCATTTGTAGAGCTGCGATTCTTCCTGAATCGGGAATAGGGATTACCGCATCTATATCATGATCAGGCCACTCTGATAATATTCTCTCGGCTAAGATCTTGCCTTGATTCAACCTAGCTTCGTAAACAGATATACCATCTATTACCGAGTCGGGTCTTGCAAAGTAAACATATTCGAAAATACATGGATTGCTCTTGGTCTCTTTAGCACAGACTCTAGAGAATAAATGGCCCGATGAGGAAATGAATATCGCTTCACCTGGCTTAACATCGGAAACTATTTCGAAACCAAGAGCAGTTATTGCAACTGATTCACTTGCCACAATCCATTCTACGCCTTCTTCTGTATCCCTTTTGCCATAAACTAACGGCCTGATTCCGTTTGGATCTCTAAATGCCAACAAACCATAGCCAGAAATCATTGATACGCAAGCATAGCCGCCTTTAACATAAGTGTTAAGCGCATTTATTGCTTTAAATACAGTCTCAATATCAAGGTGAGGTTCTCCTTCTATAGAAATATCTGACGAATACTTAGTTAATTCAACAGCGAGAATATTTAGCAAAATTTCTGAATCACTTTGGGTATTCATGTGCCTATGATATTTGTTTGACAAGATTTTACGTAAGTCACTAGCGTTGGTTAGATTACCATTGTGAGCAATTGATAGTCCATATGGTGAGTTAACATAGAACGGTTGTGATTCTGCTTTAGATGAACTTCCTGCTGTTGGATACCTAACATGACCTATTCCGATGTGACCCTGCAACCTCTGCATATGTCTGGTGTAAAATATATCTGAAACAAGACCATTTGATTTTCTAAGCCTAAATTGACCATCGTGTTCGGTCATCATCCCAGCAGCGTCTTGACCTCTATGCTGTAAAACAGTCAAACCGTCGTATAGTAATTGATTGATGTGAAAGCCTTGACGACCAACAACACCCAAAATACCGCACACAGTTAACCCTCTAAGCAGTTAGCAAATGATTGTTTGCAGAGATTGTCGAAGGTTGACATAGCTAAATCAAGCCTTAGGACGGTGGGTTTTCTTAGACCAACTATACTTTCTCATCTTTGCTGTAGCACCGTATCCGCAAGAAGCGCATACGCTTTTTTGCTTGTGGTAAGCATTCCTGCCACATCTTCTACATCGGATGTGTGTTGTCTTTTGACGTCGACCCATGGATGGTGTACCTTTTGACATATACTCACCTCGATGTTTCGCCCAACTACCAATCCCTTATGAAATAAACGGAGGATGATTTTACTCTTCTTCCGACAATTTAGTTCCACTTATCTTTGCTTTTGAGTGAGTTAAAGAGGAAAATAAAATCCCTATTGCAATTCCAAATGCTAGCATTAGAGCAAAAATAGACACTATTGTATGAGAAATATTGTAGACTAATTGTGCTATTACCGACCCGTTATCTTCAAGCAACATATCACCTTGTTCGATGAAAAATATTGTTGTTCCGAAACCTACCGATATCGCTATTATCATCGCAAATAATGGCGCCAGCGGTCGATCCCTAGATTCACCATAAAAATACATGTTTCCTAGGAGAAATGTCGAACATAATATGAATGCTGTTAATGTTGAATTAGCAATTCTTGGATTGATATTATCCATCGATAAATCTGGAAAACCATGCATACTGTAATCAATCGCTAGAATTAACGCAATTGGGAATAATAACCCTGAAACAACTAATCGCAAAGAGGTTTTTTTGCCTTCAGCCATTATTCATCATCTCCAATGTTTGAGGATATTATTTTTGCCGAATGCTTCAACTCATCTTTTGTTGGAGGCAGGATAGATTTGGGTTTAGGCAGCCTCTTCTCATAGGAATAGATAACTAAAGAAAAAGAAATTATTGCTAGAATTGATCCTAACATTATACCAACTAAATCGGCTATTGAAAGCCAAACATATGTTCTAAAATCATTTGATGATGCATCGCTGGAATCTATGTTCATTGCAAACAGAATGAATATTACCGTTAGGCCGAACATGAAGAACAAATTTTTTGATTCCGCAGACCGATTATCTCCAAGTACTAACATTGCTATTCCAGCAGATAAACATAAGCAGGAGAGTGAAATTAAGAAATTCGGGAAAAATATCAACCAAAATCTGTTAATTTCTCCTGAATCAAGTACTGGTGTTAAATCAAGCCAATGCATTATGGAGAACCAGACCATGCCAATAAAAAATAATAGTAATCCAAGATACTTATCACCAACAGATAATCGACCAACTGGTACATTACCCGAGTATGCTACCAGGTATAGGCCAAATAGTACCAAAATTGACGGCCCAAGAATGAAACCGAATAGATTACCAACAGCTGAGGAAGGAGAATCTGGAACCGTCCAAGGACTGGCCAATACTAAAATTAGTCCGATTACTAGTAAAATCAATCCAATTCTTTGACCATTTCTAGATTTTTTTGATTGTGAAATCCATAGACTAACAGGGATTAACGCCAGTGGCAGCCAAAACAACAAGGCCGCTTGTAACATATCATCCATGACTGCTGGAGTGAAACCGGATTAATTACTTCATCCCTTGTTTGAGGTTGCAGTGGCATGTTTTATGACATCGACCCATACGGAGTTTCTAAATACCCGACCTTAGTGGGACGAATGCTCAAGGTGCTACTATGGTAAAAATGCCACGTCAAATCAAGCGATACAGCCCATCAGCGGGTAAGCATACCATGCATACCATCGAGCGTGTCAAAAAGAAGCGTGCTTCTGAATTGAAATGGGGTCAAAGAAGATTCCGAAAAGTTATGGCTGGTTACCGTGGTTTCCCACGTCCAAAACCTGATGGTAGAGAAAAGCCAACTAAGAGAGTAAATATCCTGTTTAGATGCACTGAGACTGGTAAAGCACATTATGCTCCATGTCAAAGAGCAAAGAAATTTGAACTTGTGGACAAATGAGGTGTGTTAAATGGCTGGTAAATTTATGAAAGTATCTTGTAAAGACTGTGGAGCTGAAGTTGTAATATTCTCGAGAGCGACCAGTAAAATTTCCTGCACCGTTTGTGGCTCTACACTTACTTCGCCATCTGGTGGAAAGGCAGAACTGATTGGATGCCGACCTTTAGAAGCAATGGAATGAGGAGGCTGAGCCTCCATGAGCGAAGAATTAATCACTCCTGAAGAAGGAGAATTAGTCGTTGTTACAGTTAAAAACGTCAAACAAAATGGCGTTTACGTCGATTTTGACGAGTATCCGGGAATTGAAGGCTTCATATTCATTGGTGAAATTGCTAGCGGTTGGGTAAAAAACATCCGTTCCTTTGTAAGAGATGGGCAACGTCTCATCTGTAAGGTAATGAGAACTAAAAAAGATGGTTCTTCGCTAGAACTTTCTCTCAAGTCTGTTTCTGAAGAGAGACGTAGAGACAGATTACAAGAATGGAAAAATGAGCAACGATCTAATCAGTTACTAAAAGTACTGGCTGAAAAGGTTGGATGGTCTGAAGAAACTAGAGATGAATATGGAGAAGAATTGACCTTAACTTATGGCTCACTATACGCATCTTTTGAAGAAGCAGCGATGAATGAAGCATCGCTTGCTGATGCAGGTTTTGAAGGTGAATGGGTTAAAGAATTCATAGAAATTGCGATTGAAAACATTATTCCTCCATTTGTCGAAATCAAAGGTGCTCTAAATTTGTCCGTGAATTCTGAAAATGGAGTTGAAATAATTAGAGATGCACTATTGTCTGCTGAAAAATATTCGTCTGAAGAAGACGAAATTTCAGTAATGTGTTATTATGATGGAGCACCAGAATATCGAATGGTACTAAAGGCTCCTGATTTCAAAACTGCAGAAGATTTGTGGATAGAAGTATCTAAGTCAGTCGTATCCATAATTGAAGAAAACGATGGACAAATTGTATGTTATCGTGATTAACACCGAGTCAGTGATAAACAACCAATGCTAGGGACCACCATGGCAAGACAGTTATTGCAACAATGTGTGGAATGCCAAGTCTGGACTTTAGAAAGGACTTGCCCCAAGTGCAATGGTGCAGCAAATGCCGCGGCTCCACTAAAATGGTCACCAGAGGATCAAAGAGCCAACATCCGTCGTAAAATGTACAATGTAGAATCTCCTGAATGGACTGCAGCCTTGCCTGTACTAGAATCTCTTGAAGAGATGCGATTACAAATTCTAGAAGAAGAATAACCGCATCCAAAATTACCTAGTAAAATAGAGGTTTTTGACTACTTACAATGTCAAACATTATACCTCGTCTTGATAGCATTTTATTTTCATGAGTTTATTGATAGAGTGGCGTAACGGACATTGTAATCTGAATAATTCAACACTTTGTCTAATTGCTCTTCCTGGAGTGGGAAATATCGGCAAAGCTGCAATTGATGCATTAAACGAAACTAATGAAGCGATAGAAGTTGCTAGATTACATCATACTGCACTCCCTCCTCTTGCTACCCTTGATGATGATGGATTACTTTCTCCCCCACACCTAACTGTCAGAACTATCAAACTTCCAAAAGGCGATTACATCGTCACGATAACTGGTAACTCTCAACCCCTTGAACCACAAAATCAAGGAATTATGGCTAGAGAAATTTTATCTCTACTCCAAGAACAAAATATCACAGACTCAATTGTGCTTGCTGGAATGGTTGATGAAGCGACTAGAAAAGAAATATTCATTGTCCCCAGTAGTTCACAATATCGTATCGATTTAGAGTCTAAAGGAGTTAATGTTAGGCGTGACGAGCCAAGTTCTGGAGCTATTGGAATGGCCGCTTTATTAGCCTCCCTAGGGCCGGTATTTGGGATAAATACGGCATGCGCAATAGCGACTACTGTTGGAGCAAGTGGCGATATAACTGCTTCTCAGCAACTATTGATGTCAATTGATCGATGGTTTGAGTTAAATCTAGTAATACCACAAGATGCAAATGAAAAACTCCTGTCCAAACTAAAACAAATATCACCGAATTCAAGTCATGACTTGGTCTCAGAAATGACTGAATCTCATGATGCATTCTACATGTAATGGCGCCGAGAGAGGGATTTGAACCCCCGCGTCTTACGACAGTGGATTTCGAATCCACCGCAATACCGGGCTATGCGATCTCGGCTCAACTGCGCCTTCTGCGCCACAGTCATAAGCATGATGCTCATGGCATAACCATGTTGATTAAGTTCTATGGACGGGATGTAGATCAGACCTACCAATCAGATAATGCAGTAAAGCTTCGTGACGCATTACTTCAATGTAAGATATTACCATCAACTGTTATTGTGAGTTATCATGACCAAATCATTCCACTATCAACGATGTTGAATGAAGATATTGAGTTACTGGTAACTACCGTTTCATCAGGTGGCTGATTTAAGGAAGCAAATGGGCCCTAGAATTCCTTCCAATTTGTCCTTTAATTTGGTTAGCCCATGCATCTAATTCAATATTAGCCAGTAATACGTAATTTCCATCTTCTGCAAGTTCGTATTGATGACCCCAATCATTAGCCCAACCAGATACCTTAATTGAATTATTTTCATTAACAATTACCATGCCTTTCCGATGCCATTCTCTACCAGTCTTTCCAATACCTTTCCGTTCATATTTGTAGGCAAGCATACCAGCAATATTCCATCTAGCCCTAAAATCTAATATCGATTGAAATTCAAGACCCTCTTCTGACTCAAGAATTTCTGCTAATGGATCTACTTTGATAGTTAATTCGCCTTTGAAGTTTGAAGTTAATATTATATTTTTCAAGTATATATTTTGACCCTTAGTTAACGATTTAGGACATGTTAGCCTTCCTTCCTGATTTTTGCCAACCATAATATCCACTCGTGCACGATTACTATTTTGTATTACTTTTAGTTCGGGATTTTTACCCTCAGGATAATTTATTGTCTCAACTATGACATCTAAATTGAACCTGACATTCAAATCCTTGATTTCAACAGTATTTATTTGACTTACTAGACCGGGGATATAAAATTCATTATCATTGAGAGAATATTCTTCTCCACTACCACCGGAACATATTGATTGCCAATCACAACGGTCACACCTAACTAAATCTACAGGAGCAGTTGTTGAAACACCACCTTCACTAAAGCCCCTCAAAGGCATAGGGCTTGCAGGGCAATCCTCTATAGAGGGTGTGCCGGACTTTATTTTCACATATAACTGATTCAATTCTGTTTCCATTACCGACATTTCATTAATGGTGGGTGATGGTATTGATTTAGTAACATTAGCCCCTAAATACCATATTTCTAAACTCTCCACAGTTTCTTGTTTCTTGTGAGTAGTCCACCATAACATTGCATACATTCGTAATTGTTCTATGTAATCACCAGATCTATCTCCTATGCCTTTACTTGCTTTGATATCAACAATTTTGATATTCCCATCCCAGCGATACACTATGTCGTATTCACCTTGGAACCAATAATCTGGATGTATGGCATTCATACTAAAATTTTCAGACTCCGGTTCAACAAACCATGGCCTAGCAATCTCCCAAGCCTCGGCAATCGTGACTGGACCGGCAACTGAAAGTGAATGCTTGCCAACTAGAGTATAGCCATAGCCATCTGGTGCAGGCCAATATTCACGTTTACCTTGGCGCCAATCGTTGAGTCTAGCATCATCGATTGTATTGACACAACGATTAACTTCCTCTAGGTGGAAGCGAATACCATTAAGACACATTTCCAAACAATAATCATATTTTACTTCAGACCAATCGCCTGATTTCCTTTCCTGCCTCGCCCAATCCTTTCTAGCATTTTCTAATGCAGTTGGCAAATGGAATTCTAACCTTGCTAAAGCCCAATTTTCTAATTCATCTAGACTATTTGGTCGTTGCTTAATGGGCAAAGGAATTATTCTATTTGATGGCCACTTAGCAGATGAATCTCTTGATGGCTTACCATTATCATCTATCGGAATATTTGACAACGTCAATTCAGAAGCTGTTTTTAGCATCAGGGAAGGTGATTCTTTTAGGGTTCTACATATTGCTTCTTCAACTGCTCTTCCAACATACAAAACTGGTATTTGAAGAATCTTTAATTTCAAAACTTTTTCATAAAACCACATTCTTTTACACGAACGATATGTGTTTACCTGACTTGACGATAACCTATCATATGGCCCGACTGAATCATCTTCGAAAACCACATCCGTTACCGGCATATTATACAATTAAGGTTCTACCCATTTCAATGCTACCATCATTCAAGCTTTGTCAGCCTTGTTGACCTTTGGTCTATTCTTAATTGTGGTAAACTTGACCTCCACCCTAACTCAGCACTTACTATCTTAATTCGGTCTAAAGGGGCTAATTCTGTCATTTGCTTAGTAATACTTGAGCCAAATGCCACTACTTCAGCCACATGAGTGCCATCCCATAAGTGTAGATTTACCATAGACCAGGGTTTTTCATCCAGTCGTATACCATCTCTTTTTGCTATAGAAACTACTACTCCCTCAACATTAGCCCTTGTTCGCATCAAACCAATACGAGTTAATTCAAGATTTTTTATCGACTCCTCATCGACGCCGTTTAGCGGTATTATCTTACTCTTATGGTCTAAATATAATCGCGAATTTCCTCGCCAAACTCCTGGTAGAGCATTGATAATCATCACCTCTCCATCAGAATAATCATGTAATCTTGGAAATGAGTTTGGTTCGCTCTCCTCAACTGTAATTTGAGTACCTGAAACACTAACCATTGCCCCTAACACTGGCTCAGAGTAGTGATTTGGTAACGGTCCCCATTGGCCAGTAAATTTCCCTTTCAGATTTACTCTGGATTGGATTTCACCAATGTTTTGACTTGGAGGAGAAATCTTTACATCTGTTTTTTCCAAGTTGATTAGATAATCTGATTCCTGCTCCAATTCATCCTCCCCAAATGAACACCAAAAGCAGCCGGCTGATTTCTTACACGGCTCTGGATAATCATCAGGAAACTTAACAGGACCTTCCCCTAAATCAAGCATTTCTCTATGTATTTTCTTGTACTTAACCCCTAACTCATTAATCTCGACTTCGCTTGGCACATCATATTGAATTCTTAGAGGGTTATCTAGATACCATCCTTCGATACCTTGAATCATTTGTTGTTCGTGTGTTTCATACCATAGCCAAGCATAAAAATTTAATTGATGCCTCAATGATTCAGCAAATTTAGAAGATGGATTACCTGATTTGATATCGACTATTCTTAAATTCCCATCCCATCTTAATACTAAATCTAGTTCTCCAGCAGCCCAACCATCAGGGTGAAATAACCTCTGAGGTTGATGTACCCTGGGATCTTTTATCCACGGCCTGGCAACCTCCCATGCTTCATTCCAAGTAATTGGTTGACCATCCTTTTGCCATGTCATGACCTCATCTTTTGACCACGACCTCATGCCAAAATTCCTAACTTTATCGGCAATTGGGAATATTGGTTCCTCCCCCCACGCAGGGCTAGGTATTTTGAAAGGTGAGTCGCCACTTCTAAATTTTTCAAGATAAGGGCCACCATTTGAATTGTAACAATTTTCGACTTCTTCCAGAAATAGAGTAAGCCCATTCTTTATTTTTCTAGCTAACTCATCAACCTCTACATCTTCCCAACTTTGTTCTTGATTTTGCCAGATAGTTGATTCCCAATTTTCTTTACCTAATTGGAAACAGTTCTGTGCTTCTTCATCAGCCAATTGGTAACACCAATCTCTTAAATCGTCTAGTGAGTTAATACTTACTGGACGCCGCATAAGAATTGAGCAAAGTGAATCTTCTAATACAATACCTAGTATCTGATATATCGTCCTTGGGCTAGACAAACCCAGTTTGTTACCAAGAAAAAATTGTTTTGGGCAACGTAAAAATTTAGTTAAAGAGGATGAAGAAATACGTGTCCTGGTTCGGCTTAGTGGTCCGCCGGAGGGTGGTGTTCCAAAAGGCATATCAATCAACTTTCATGAATCAAATGAGTAGTAATCCCCAGAAGATTGTTGCTCTCTGTCTTTCCTACTATCTGGCTTATTTATTCTTGGGCGCTTGGAGTCATGGTCTCTCCTGAAAGTAATATTTACGTTCTCCAAGAATTGATTCATACCTTCACGGAGTGGAAATGGTCCTTTGGCAATTCCATGAGTGCCCCCAATCCCATCAAAGACTAACAATGAATCACTTAGAATGTCAATAAAATACACATCGTGATCGATAACAAAGGCTGACTTTTCATTGGCTTCCATAGTTCTTCTTATCGCCTTTGCTGCTTCCATTCGAGCATTGGCATCAAGGTGAGCTGATGGCTCATCGAGCAAATATAGGTCGGCATCTCGACCCAAACAAATGGCAATAGAGACTGCTTGCCTTTCTCCACCCGACAATTTCTTCACCCTTTTTGGGAGTAATTTGTCAACCCCTAAGGCTTTGATTACATTTACATTGAATTCACCACTTCTCCACCTGGCACCAATTTCACTATCAAGCCATAGCTGAACACTACAATCGATGTCGACATCTATATGTTGAGGCTTGTAGGATATTTTCGGATTTTGGTCGACCCATCCATCCTCATATTCGATTAAACCAGCGAGAATTTTCATCATTGTTGACTTACCTGTTCCGTTTGGACCAACTACACCGACAACTTCGCCTCTGTGTACTGAACCTTCTTGAGTTTCTAAGGTAAATTCGCCTAGAGTTTTTCTGATATTAGACCATGATACAATTTTACTACCAACACCACTCTTTCTATCACGATGAGTGAGGAATTTAATCGGTTTACTTCTTATTCTTACATTTTGCTCGGTTAAAAATCCGTCGAGATAAGCGTTGATCGCTTGTCTTGTTGTTCTAGCTGGAGTAAATACTCCAAATGCACCTTTTTTACCATATACGATATGAACTAAATCTGCTAATACATCCAAGACTGCTAAGTCGTGTTCGATAACTATGACACGTTTAGTTTCAGATAACTTTTGGATTATTTTTACTATCTTCATTCGTTGATATATGTCTAGGTATGAAGATGGTTCATCAAAGAAATAAACATCTGCTTCCCTCATTAATGTCGCACATATAGCCATGCGTTGTAATTCTCCACCGGAAAGTTGCTGAATCTCTCTATCAAGTAATTGGTTTAATCCTAGTTCCTTTGTTACTTCGTCAAAGATTTTCCTCTCATCTACTTTGGACAATAAACTTCGCACCGTTCCATCTATTCTCTTAGGTAATTTATCGACATTTTGAGGCTTGACCGCAATTTTTACTTCATCTTTTTTTACTGCCAGCAAAAAGTCTCTCAACTCTCCTCTCGGTAATGTTTCAATAATATCATCCCAATCGGGTGAATCGTTTTCCCAGTCACCTAAGTTTGGCACAAGACGGCCTGAAAGAGCGTTAATTGCGGTTGATTTACCCATCCCATTCGGACCTAAGATGCCAACGACACTATCTTTTGAAGGAGTTGGTAATTTAAACAATCGAAAACCATTTAATGAGAATCTATGAATCATATCAGTTTCTAATTCTGCTGGTAAATTAATAATCACCACTGCATCATCGGGACAGTGCTTCGCTCGAATAATACATGGTGGACAAGCAGATTCTAGAATTTTACAATTATCGCCATGGACTTGTATACATTCTCCACCGCAAGTTCCTGCCCACTTTTTCAAGTAGTCGTATGCGTTACTATTAGGCTTACAGCGATCTTCAATTAATACTGCAATCCTAATAATTGATCCCTCCTCTAACCTTCTCCAAAATAAAGTACCTTTCAAACACTTTGTCTATATTGGCCTGTAAAGACCAATAAGTAACATAAGGTGGTCAAATCAAACCTTTCAGATGCTCGTGTCCCTTGACTAATCTAATTGTACAAGGGGTTGGGAACTTCATGTATGCCTTTCTCAAAGCATCTCTTGCTGTAAGGTAAAATTCTGGGTTGACTTGGATTGATATTACCCTCTGCCCACGTTTTACTCTTGCTGCAGTCCCGACATTCTTTCCAAAAGCACAACGCATACCTTGTGATACACGGTCTGCACCGGCACCAGTTGCTTGCTTGTTTTCTCTTAGGACATGGTGCGGGAAAGTGTGGATTCTAAGCGCATAGCCTTGTGGACCGGCGCCGTTTCTGATAGTGGAGTTAGAAATAACACGGGCTGCTTCTAAGGCAGTGTGTCTAATTTGACAACTATTATCAGCGATTAGTTCCAGTACTACCGGGAACTTGCCTGTCTCCGCAGCAACACGGTTTCCAACGTGAAATTGGTGAATTCTATTGTTTGGAACACCGCCAATATACTTCCTTCTAGTATATGCAGGACCCTTTAATCTGCGGTACATTGATGCTGGTTTACGTGCCATAGTATGCCTCCAAGCATTCATGCGATTGATGTTCCCTTTATCATCCCTCCGCAAGGCGGCTGCCAATAAAAATTAGGAATTTGAGATTTAGAATTGATAATAGTGAAAGGCTTGATGTGCTATATCATCCACGAAGTAACATGGCGAAGGTCTGGAAGCAGATACTGAAACAGGAGTCTGAACATCAGTGGCTTGCCATCGGGGCATTCTTTGTCTTCATAATTCTTGGTGCAGTGATGATAAAGGGTACTAGTTTTATCCCTGGTATAGATTTACTAGATAATGAAATAGGGGATGATTTTAGGATCATGGAATCCACATATATTGACGAAAATGAAAATTATTTATTGACGTATAGCCAAGGTGATTATCAATTGGTTTGGACTAATAATGGAGATTCGACAACGGTAATTGGATTAGATTCAAACCATGATGCAAGTTCAATTGATTTTATCACTAAATTATCAAACGATAGCATCATTATTCCTCAAGAAGGTTCATCTATGCTGCTAATACAAGACGGCATGATCTTCCCGTTTGAAACTAATTTCGTGGATGACGTTTTTGCTATCGAACATATTGTTGAAAATCAAGAAAAGGACAATGATAACCTTCTGATGTTGACAAGTGAAACAGACGGAAAATATGGTTTTCGCGGTCTAGATTCTAACGGAATTACCAGCTCACCTACACCTGACAATCAAAATGTAGAATGGCAAAAAGTAGCCAGTATTGGCGATCAACTATGGATTGCAACGGGGATTTATGTCCCCTCACCAAGTGTTGGAGAAAATAGCCCAGCAACACCTTCAATTCATCCTGTTTATGCCTCAATTATTTGGAGCGGAGGACATACTGCTCCAATGATAAATTACCTATCCCCCATAGACACTAAAGAATTTGGAGAATACCATTCGATAATTCATTACAATCATGATGAAGTTATCATTGCAGGCACTCACGAGACAATCCGGTTTAATCATGTAACTAATTCGGCAGAAAAAATCGACTTTGCTAGTGTTGCTGGAATTAGTGATGATTGCAATAGCGCATGGTTGTTTAATGGCATGGATTCTCGTTCTGTGCTTAGAATATCAGAAGACAACCATGAGATAATGAAGTTGCCACATGAACTACCGTTAACAGTAGAGTCAAGTGGATTTGATGGAGAAACAATATACCTCCATGGCACAGACAATTCTGGAACCTCCAAGGTGTTGACATTTGATACTTCAGCAGTAGGCTCTATAGAATCTGGGAGAGGTTTTTTAAATCTCTCCTTCATTATCGTGTCATTGATAATTTTTTCAGTTATGGCTGTCAATGTATATGATAGATTCCGCCAATAGAGTATAAACAAATTACTATTTCAAAATAAATAGTTTGACAACCTTCATTTGCTGTGGTCGACGACGACTAAATCCTGCGGTATGAGGTGAGTCTATTGTCGAAGAGAACTATGATGGACCAATTCATGGAAATAAAAGAAAAACATCCAGATACTATTCTGTTTTTTAGGATGGGAGACTTTTATGAATTGTTTCATAGAGATGCAGAGATAGCGTCTCCGGTTCTTGGGTTAACTCTTACATCTAGAGATAAGAAATCTGCTAATCCGATACCAATGGCTGGTTTTCCATGGCATGCACTTGAAGATAATCTTAGAATTATGCTAAAATCAGGTTTTAAGGTAACAGTAGCCGAACAAGAACAAGAACTAAGAGACGGTGCAAAATTACTCGAAAGGGTAGTTACCAGAGTATATACTCCGGGCAGTCTGTATGAAGAATCACTATTATCAACCAATGAAAGGAGCGTCTTGGCTGCTATTGTTACCGAGAAGTCGTCTCTTAGCATGGCCATTATTGACTCCTCCACAGGTGAATCATGGGCTTCTACATGGAAAGGTAAAGAGAAATTTTCTAATTTAGAGGATGAATTACTTAGATGGACTCCTGCAGAAATTATTGTATCTCCAAAAGATGCTTCTAATAATGAACTTATCAGTATATTTTCTAATCTTGAAGCCTGTGTGATATCACAACATTCAGTGAGTAAGAAACGTAGAATATCTCGCTTAGAATCAATATTACAGGTCTCAGATTTAGGACACCTTGATTTAGATAATTCACCGTTATCAATAGAAGCAGCAGGTTTTGCTGCAGACTATCTAGCCGTAGTTCACTTGAAAAATGAAATACCAATAAGAGATATTCAGATAATGGATGAAACGGGACATTTAGTAGTTGATCAAACAACTTTGAGAAACTTAGAGATTACCTCGACTTTAGCTGGAGAGTATGATGGAAGTCTGATCTCGAGCATGAATTACTGTCGCACAGCAATGGGTAGAAGATTACTAAAAACCTGGTTGTTAAGACCGTTGTACCAAATGGATGCAATCGAATTACGTCACAATGCAGTTAAATCATTGAAATCTTCATCTAAGAGATTGGACCAAATTAGAACGGCACTTAACGGCCTGAGGGACCTAGAACGGTTAGCGACTCAATTAGCGTACAATAAGAGCAACGCAAGAGATTTGCAAGCAACCGCTCTTGCATTGGAAAGAATGCCGGCAATTGTCGGTTTGTGCTGCCAAGTAGAAGATCAATTACTTCACCATCTAAGTGATGACTTATCATCATTAAATGAGATGGCAGAGGATATCATGAGGACAATTGTTGATGAGCCACCGCTCGGATTGAGAGATGGTGCCATAATAAGAACTGGAGTCAATAAAGATCTAGACGAATTAAAATTAAAATCAGCTGAGGGACACACTTGGTTTCGTAATTTAGAAGCAAAATTAAAGAAAGATTTAGACATACATTCCCTAAAAATTCGTAATAACCGTCAAATTGGATGGTTCATAGAAGTAACTAATTCACACTTGTCAAAGGTTCCAGAAATATGGATTCGGAAGCAACAAATGACTAACGGTTCAAGATATACTACACAAGAAATAATTGAAAGAGATGATTTATTATTAACGGCTGATTCAAAAATCAAGAACTTGGAGCATCAATTGTTTCAATCGCTGAGGGAACGTTGTAGAAATAATGCTAATACACTGGCAAAGATTGCTGGAAAGGTTGCTGCGATAGATGTCCTACAATGTTTTGCTACAGTTGCCAGAAAGAGAAATTGGATTAAACCAGAAATTGTTGAGTCTGATAATTTTACAGTAAAACAATCTAGACACCCTGTTTTAGAACAAAACTCTGGCTATGTTCCTAATGATATAAAGATGGACAATAAGAACAAATTCTTATTGATTACTGGACCAAACATGGGTGGTAAATCTACCTATTTACGATCTGCAGCATTACTTGCAATACTTGGTCAATCCGGTAGTTTTGTCCCCGCACAGGGCGCCAAAATAGGTTTAGTAGACCGAATATTTACCCGAGTGGGGGCAAGCGATGACCTCAGAAGAGGCAGGTCAACATTTATGATGGAAATGATTGAAGTAGCGCATATTTTAAGAAAGGCCACCAATAAATCTCTTGTTTTACTCGATGAGATAGGTCGAGGAACTTCCACTTTTGATGGACTATCGATCGCTTGGGCGGTAACTGAAGACATTTGCCGAAGAATAAAATGTCGAACTCTGTTTGCCACTCATTATCATCAATTGATTGGTTTGGAAAACGATGTAGACATATTGAAAAATATTCACGTGGAAGTTTCTTATGTTGATGGGAAATTGAAATTCCTGCATACCGTAGCGGACGGTTCTTGCGATGATTCTTATGGAATTCAAGTCGCAGCCCTTGCTGGTCTGCCAAGAGGAGTTGTTGAAAGGGCAACTGACCTGTTACAATTTTTGGAAAAGCAAGCATATGGTGCCAAAGCAGGAGATTCATCGTCACCAGGAGTTAGAGATATTGGCCAGAGTAGTTTGATGAGTTATTTTGCTGCAGCTTCGATGGTTAAGGAAGAAAATAGCGATGTTTCTAATCATCATTTAGAATCTAAATTAGTAGAATTTTTAGACCATTTAGATATTGACGAAATGTCTCCTAAGGAAGCGATGAATGCATTGTATGAAGCAAAGAACCTGTTGGGAGGTATGTAATAATGGTCAATAGAATTACACAACTAGATGATGAAACGATTGGCCATATTGCTGCTGGAGAGGTAGTTGAAAGACCTGCTCAGGTAGTAAAGGAATTAATTGAGAATAGTTTAGATGCTAACGCCAGTCAAATTACTGTTACAATTGAAAATGGTGGTTTTGATTTAATAATGATTGATGATAATGGCCATGGTATCAATAGAGAAGATGTACCTCTATCAGTTGACCGGCATGCTACCTCGAAGTTAAGCAACTTTTCCGACTTGAATGAAATTTACACTTTAGGATTTAGAGGTGAAGCATTAGCAAGTATTGGAATGGTTTCCTTGTTAACCGTAGCAAGCCGTATAGAAGGCGAGAATGGCAACAGTATCACCGTATCATTTGGTAAAAAGAACAGTGTAGAACAATGCGGAATGTCATATGGCACTACAATATCAGTAAGAGATTTATTCAAAAATACCCCGGCTAGATTATCCTTTCAACGGCGACCCGCAACCGAAGGAGCCAAGATTGTTGATGTGATTGTATCACACGCGATTTCTAATAATGCAGTAGGCTTCAAATTAATATCTGATGAAAAAACCATACTCAATGTTCCAAAATCTGAAAATTTAGCAGATCGCCTTTATGACATACTAGGTGGACAAGCCTCTGAACTAATTGAACTAGAAGCACCCAAGCAGGATTCTGAGGCACCAGGAAAAGAAAAATGGTCTGGATGGATTAGCACGCCAGATATTACCAGAGGTAAAGGAGATGAAGTTTACATCTTGATTAATGATCGACCAGTTGCGTCTGGGCCATTCCATCAATCAATCCGGCGAGGCTATAAGACGAGGTTGATGCAAGGTCGGCATCCAATCGCCGTGCTTTCGTTAGAAATTCCAGCATCGGAAGTTGACGTTAACGTTCATCCAACAAAACGTGAAGTTAGATTGAAACACTCATGGAGAGTTCTTGAACGTCTTGAAAGAGCAATTGCAAATACTCTAGAACAAGTGGCCACTGAACCCGATAATGATGGGTCAATCATCGGATTGGCCTCCCTTAATCGTGATGTTAATCCAATTCAAGAATCCCTTCTACCCACACAAAACGATGGACAGTTAACCTACCCTAGTCAAAATATTAACACTGGTAAAAATGAATCTGATAATTCGGTACCCGCCTGGGCTATTGCGGCAGGTGTCCAGCTAAATCTAGGTGGTAGTCAAGTTGAAAAACCAAAATCTATTGACAAGGCAAGACCTATATCAAAATCAGAAATACCACAAGAAACACTTCCCGGATTAGATAGTGCTCCAATCGCACCTGCCTTATCAAGTGCGGAAAGAGAATTACATCGGCACGCTAAGAATGCAAAATCCGTATCACCAAACGATGAAGTTTCGTTAGAATCAGAGATTAATATAATGGGAAAAATGGAGCCTTTAGCTCAATTTGCTGATTCTTATATTATTGTTCAAGCAGAAGAGGAATTACTGCTTATAGACCAGCATGCATTACATGAAAGAGTAAGGTATGAGCGTTTGAAAAGTATTGAAAATAGTTGGGATGCTCAAAAACTTATTTCTCCATTAGTCATAGAAGCAACAAAGGTTCAAATTGCAGTAGCAAATTCCTCTATAGAAAAGTTACTTGAGTTGGGTTTTGAAGTAGTCACTGATAATGATAAAATTTCGCTATTATCTCATCCAATGCTGCTTGATGGGAAGGATATCGAACCATTATTCAAAGATTTGTTACAGGATTTATCAGATGAAGGGTCACCACTAACAACTCTTGATAAAATTCAAGACCACGTTGCGTTCATGAAATCATGTCGTGGTGCAGTCAAGGCAAATGAAAAATTGAGTTTGTCTGAAATGAGGCGATTAATTGATGACATGAGGAGGATACCAAACCCTTGGGCTTGCGTTCATGGCCGCCCAACTGCGCTAAGAATCAATATTGATTCATTGGACCATCACTTTGGCCGTCATGGCTAAGTCATTCGACTATTCCTAGTCTGTCTAAGAACATGGGGTCGGCAATTTTATGCAATCCCCTGCCAATTACTTTACCACCAACTTTGGTCATTAACGCAACGGCTGTCATGAATATTCTATGGTCGTTATGAGAGGATACTGCTGCAGTTGGTGTTTCTGGTATCTGACCACCTGGAATTGTCAAAATACCCCCTTCATAATAAGCACTTAAACCGAAATCTTCCATCAAAGATATGGTTTTAGAAATCCTGTTACTTTCTTTGTACTTTGTATGACCTATACCAGTTAAAGTACCACCAGATGACATGGCGATTATTACAGAAAGAGGTGTGATTAAATCATTACAATCTGTCAAATCATAATTTGCTATACTGCCATTTGAAGTAGAATTTATTTCATTACCCTGCCAAATTATACCTAGATTACTTGACTCATTTTTCAGTATTTCATTACCTAAGCAATCTTTATGTTCAGGCCAGAAACTTATGTTTATTTTATTGTTATGAAGCTTACAAAGCAATATTGCAAAACTAGCCATTGATGAATCCCCTGGTACTATAACCTCTTTTGGGTTTTTAACTTTCCAACCACCTAGGTGATATTGCCCATCTATTGTTTCAATATTAGCTCCAAATTCATTGCATAATCTCAAAGATAGGTTATGATGTCTATTAGATACTGTGGATTTACTTGGAGACAGTATCACTTCTTGGTTCAATAAAGGACTTGCCAATAACCAAGCAGTTAATGGTTGACTAGACTTAGTCAGATCGAGGTCAATTTTAGAAATTATTGATTCATCTGCAAACCAAGGACCAGAGATTTTTACTGGAAGGTGATTATTAGTTGTCTCCATTATAGACACTCCTGCTGATCTTAGTGAATCTTTGAGGGCCGAATTTTCCCGCATAGATAGTGAACTGTCGCCTTCAAGGATAGTGCTTTGATCCATTGTGCTCATAAGTGCCATCAAAATTCTCATTGTAGTACCTGAATTACCGCAATTGACCGTAGGTTGAGTTAAATTAAACCCTTTATTTCCAATACCAAATACAATCCAATTGTTTGGACTATGCTGATTAATCTCTACGCCTAGTGACCTGAGACAATTAATCATAGAGACAGTATCTAAGCCAATTGGTTGATTTACTGTTATAATTGTTGTTCCGGTACCCAATGACGCCAAGGCGAGTAACCTGATCATGTGACTTTTTGAAGGCGGAAGAACAAATTCTATAGATTCTAAATCAATTTTAGGGACAACAATTGTTTCGCTGAAATTACTAGATTTCGAGTCCCTTGGTACCGTTTCCACAACCAACCGAGGAACTCATCAAACATCAATGCTTGTAAGATAATTGAATAACCTCAATCTACTAGTTTGCAATATGACCGACGATGGTTTAGGAAGACCCCTACAAGATCTTCGCATCTCGGTAACTGATCGCTGTAATTTCAGGTGTGATTATTGTATGCCTATTGAAAATTATGGACATAATCATAATTTTTTACCGAAATCTGAAATCTTATCGTTTGAGGAAATAACCATAATTGTTGAGTCTATGTTGAAACTAGGGCTAAAAAAAGTTAGGATCACTGGGGGCGAACCTTTGCTAAGAAAGGACATATGCTTGTTAATTTCTATGATTAGGAACTTGGATTCAGAACTTGAGATAGCAATGACAACAAATGGAACTTTACTGGGTAAATATGCAAATAAATTATTTCAAGCCGGACTTAACCGAGTCACTGTAAGCCTAGATGCTATTGAAGCCGATTTATTTAGAAAACTATCAAGCACCAACATAACCCCGGAACAGATCCTATCTGGTATTTCATTAGCCATCAATGCCGGATTACCTGTCAAAGTAAATACAGTAATTATGAAAAACTATAATGAAGACCAAATAATTCCATTAGTCAGAAATTTTCACTCAATGAATATACCAATTAGATTCATTGAATATATGGATGTAGGTGGTACTAATAATTGGAATTATGACCAAGTAGTGACAGGTCAAGAAATCAGAGATGTGATCACTGAACATTTTGGTAATATGAGTGCGAATGAGAGCGATTATTTTGGCGAAGTGTCCAATTATTGGAGACTAAAAGATGGCTATGTAATTGGATTTATAGAATCTGTATCGAACCCTTTTTGTTCATCTTGTACAAGAGCCAGGATTTCAGCAAATGGCAATATGTACACATGTCTATTTGCCAACAAGGGTAATGATCTGAAATCTTTGTTTGAACTAAATGCCGACAAAGAAGACATTGGATTAGCAATCAAGGCAATCTGGGAAAAGCGAACTGATCGGTATTCTGAGATAAGAGGAAAATTAAATTATAATCCAATGCCTGTAGAAATGCATTTTATTGGCGGTTAATCTTCAATAAAGGTAAGTCCAATATCAAATAGTAAAGTATTGGAACTTTTATCGATAAGTTTGAAACTCCATGTGCCATCTTTTGAACCGATTGTTTCAGAATCTATTACAAAGTAATCTCCCTGAGTCACAGAATAACCCGCATCTCTATCATGGAATGAAATGTTAGCACCAATAACTCCGTAAACGTCGGAATCATCAACAAAACCTTTGTATTCATTTGCATTAAGTTCACTAGAAGGATAGATTTGGTATTCTAATCTTGCCGGATCTAACGCTTGGTCTAAGCTGGTGATTCTAACCACATGAAAGCCATTATCCAAGCCCTTCACACTAACAGTCATTTCTGGTTCTGATTTTTCAACTGATGTCAAAGCGCTTTGCATCATAATAAATACCATGCTGGATAACATGACAGTTATTGCTAATAATAATACTGTTGCAATAACAGGGCTGACTGCTTCATCCTCATCGCAGATGTCAGTCACCATAACGTTCCCTACACACCATGTAACTTGAATTAACCGGCCATATTAGTCATTGCTAAGTGAAATAATCGACTAAGACAGGTTCTACAATTTCCTAGTTGTCGAATATTCTGCGACTGTTTGCAATAACGATTTAGCGCTAGATTCGGGGAATATTTCTAGATATCTTAGTGCTCTATCGAAATGATTTCTAATCAATATCTTGGTATAATTAAAACTGTCAGACTTAGTAAGCAAATCAATCAGTTCATCAAATAGAGAATCATCAAAATTGTTGATAATATCTGCGAGTCTTGCTCTATCTTTTCCATGTGAAAGAGTAAGTGAATGTATTAAGGGCAAAGTCATTTTGCCTTCTAAAACGTCACATCCTCGTGGTTTGCCCATCATCTCATCACCTACTAAGTCTAACAAATCATCAACTAATTGATACGCAATACCTATCTCAACTCCGAATTCCTCTAATGCGTCCAATTGTTCTGCTGTTGCTTTAGCAACAACTCCTGCGCTGCGGCAACCAGATGAAAACGGACCTGCTGTTTTGCCTTTAACTATGCTAATGTAATCTTCAGGAGAAGTTCTAAGATTTTGTATATGGTCGATTTGTGAAAATTCTGATACTGCAATACTAGAACAACAGTTAGCGATATTTGTCACAATATCCTGATTATATTGTCCGCCAAGAGCATAGCCTTGGACAAATAACCAATCGCCAGCAATTATGGCTTTAGATAATCCTGCTGTTTCGTGGATTGTCGGTACTCCTCGCCTATGAGTGGCACCGTCGTTAATGTCGTCGTGAACCAAAGTTGCAGTATGGAGGAATTCAAATGCCATTGCAAGAGGCATGATTTCAGTCAAATCACTGCCGCCAGCAATTTGATATGACAAGCACATCATTATTGGCCTCAAACGTTTTCCGCCAGCAAGCAATACCCTACCAGATAATTCGACAACTTCTCCAGAATCGATCCTTGAGGCGATCATCTCCTCTAGAGACTCATCTATTTTTTGACGTAGAGCATTTAGACTTGTTTCCACACCTTGGTGAACTTGCGTCATGTTACACCCACATGGGGTGCCCTTCTTAACCAATGGTCTACGCCCATAGGCTGTTCGGATTAATCTGAGCCGAGGTGGAATGATGGAGGAAAAGCCAAGATTAGAAGTTCTAACTACTCCATCAAATTTTGATGGCGTTCGGCTCCAAACTGAAAAAGCCATTGAGAAAAACCGTGACTTTTTTAATTTTAAAATGTCTCAAGTACCACACATGGAAGTTGCTATTGAGGCATTAAAAAAAGGTACAGGTGACCTTCTAGCAATGAGTGTCAAGGATTGGAAAAGGTTTGATGTCGAAGGCCTAAAAATATCAGCTTTTTTGCCTAGGAGGGAACCAACATGGGTTTTGGTTTCTGATGACAAACCAGAGTATTTACCTTATAATGCAATTGTGATATGTGATAATCAGTTGATAATTAGACAATTAAAGAGGATGCGAGAGGACATAAATATTCAAACCTCAGAAGGTTATTTCAACTCGATAAATACAAATTATTCCATCGACGAATTAGATAAACATCAACATTTGGAGAATTTAGAACAGTTAAGAATTGACGAAGACATTGATGGATATGTGATATCTAGAGGCGAATTTAGCCAAACTAAAACCAGACTAAGGCGCCATACTTTAGGAATGCAAAGAGAAAAACCAAGTCAAGAATTTGAGAGGTCTACCTTCATTTCCCCGCCGCTAGAAGGATTTAGTATCCTTGTATCACGTAACGGTTTTCCCACCAATGTAATCGAGAGGATTAATGATAAGTCTGCAAGGTTATGTTTTGAAGTTGAAAATTCAATCTATGAATCATTAGATGACAACTTAAAGCAAATTGCTGGAATTTATGTTGAACAAAAGAAACTTTCAACAATACTAAAGCAATATGTGAAACTAATCGATGATTCTTATGCGTTAAAGATTGGAGAAAATTATTTAATTCCGAGCACTAAAAAATCTAGAGACTCAAGAACAAAATGGAATGTTTCGAGAAATATTATCCAAGGCCCAAGAATCTGTATTTACTTTGAAATTCTTGACAATAGTGGTAATGTGTCACTAGAAATGATAAGAATAGAACCTCTAGAAGATAATATGTATGACCGTGGTAAAAATGTAATTATCACTGAAATCAAATTTTTATTAGAACTATTACAACAAGACCACGATGAGCTTAAGCGATTAATTAGTGGACTTCCAGAAGAATACAAATTGCCTAGACCTGGTATTCTTAAGTTATGATTCATTCAGATTCGACATTTTTTACGCTTCTTCCAACTAACTTGTCAAACCCTTGATTGGAAATATATTGTTCCAAATCAATCAATTCAGAAGGGTCTTGATCATCACATAAATCAGTAATCGATTGATCAATATCTCTTGCAAGCCTTTCCCATGTTCCGGCAAACCTTTGCAAATCTGAAGCAAAACGCTCTATTGCCTCAACTGCAGACATATTTGGGTGAAGAACCAGCGAGATATCGTCTGAAATCTTGTCATTTGCTAATTTTAATCTGTCAATGTCCTCAAAAATTTCGGTTAATGTAAGCCTTAAGTCATCTAGATTATTGTTTTTGGAAAATTTTCTTTGCGCTTTTTCTATTGACTTTTTCATAGAACCAACACCCGCAACCATTGCTTCTCTGGCCTTGGAGGATTCTAGTATAGCTTTCTCAGCATCATCAATACGTTGGTTTAGTGATTCCTCCAAACCTGAAAAATTCTTTTTAAAATCATTTCTAACCATATCTCCTAATGAGTCAAGGAGAGCATGCGTCTCTTTAATTGAGTTTTTTGCTGATTTGAAACTTCGACTCAAATTATCCACCAGACGCTTCAGCCTCTAATATCGTGTTGATGGCCAACCATACAATACCTTTGCGGAGATGAAAAACACTCGCAAAACGAAAAAAAAACCTCCACATGATAGCGAAACCACATATACTGCTTTGCACGCATAAAGCACAAGGTGATTCGATGATTAACAAGGTAGACCTGCTTTGCGAACTCTATCAGGCTAAATTTGATAGGTTGAAAGAGGTAGCTTCAATCAACGAGATTTCCAAAAAAGGTCCTGTTGAAATTGTGAGAGCGAGATTAATTCAAAATTTAGTTCTATCCGAATGGGACTTGTCTGAAAATAATATTAAATCTATTAAAAATAATCATTTAGGAGAAATTCTTGGTGTTTTTGGACTTAAAAAATCCGGATCAATTAGAGAAAGGCGACAACGGCTATACCTTCATTTATACCAAGATCCGAAAATAATGACGACCGAAAACTTGGATAAAATGAATAAAAATGACATTCATACAATGTGTAAAACCCTAGAATTGCCGCTAACTGGAGATAAACAGACACTCTTGGTCAGAGTTGCGGGTGTTCTAGCCTCACAACAAGGTTCTTGGGGCAAGGTAAAGAAATCATTGAAAAGGCATAATGAAAATGCAAGATCAAAGATAGTCATCCCATCACCTTTGGAGGACTACGAAGATTCTGAATCAGAATCACTTCAAGAGACTGTATCGAAATTTATTGAACAGCACCCACAGGGCTGGACATTTGAAGACGAGACGGAATTAAGAAGTGGCTTGGCTGATGATGGGCTAGATACCTCTAGGATTGAAGTATCATCCAGTATCGACGAGGCTCTAAAGAACGTAAGCAGCATTGAAGAGACCGAAAAGATTACGCCATCAATGAATCAAACCCCACCAAGTATTTTGGTGGAAAATGAAGTAAGTACTCTTGAAAGAGAGGCTGCACTGATTGAAGTCGAATCTAGAATTGCTGAGATAGAATCTTCAGCAAGAGATTTTCTTACTGTAAGTTCTGCTTCAAACAGTGATGACTTAGAGGCTTTCATAAATAGCCTATCCAACCATGGAATCCCTGTTGAAGTAAAGTCAGTACGTGCTTACATAGCGGATTTGGTGATGCAACTTGAATTTAGAATTGACTCTGAAAGGAGTGCAGTAAATGCTATGCCTAATTCGTGGCGTGAAAGAGAATCCATTAGACAATTTGAAAATGCAAGAAGTTCACTTAGAGATCAATTGACTAACACTATTGATTTACATGAGGGGGACCTAGTGAAAGCAAGAATGGCTTTCGAAGAGATTGCAAAGTCTATGGGTCTTGATTTAAGAATTCCAAGTATATCTGGGAGGCTACATGCGCTGTTTGATCTACATATCGAATTGTCGGAAGTTGAAGGTTTGCAAGACCCTAATATTGCCAGAAGAAACCGGGTGCTAAAGATATTGCATCATGGATCAATCCACATAAGTTCTGAAGAGAGACGAACTATTGAAAGATTAGAGAAAAATATAGTAGGCTTTGAACAACTTGTTGAAACTGTAATGGAAACCTCAGAAGGTGAGTTTAATGATTCTCAACAGTCATTGATAATTAGATTCCTTGAATCTAGGGGTTATGAGGTTAATACTCCTGAGCTAAGACCTAAAATTTTAGCTTGTTCAGGAATAATAGGCGCTGAATTAGGCTTTATATCCCCAAGTGAGATTCCAAGAATTGCACCAGGAGTCATAGTCTCAGAAAGTGAAGTTGATTCGATTATAATTCAATTAAAAAGTCTAGCTCAAGACTTCAAACCAAAAACTGAAAATAAACTTGAAGAAATTATTTCAAATGATAATGAGTTGACTAATGCTGGTGAAAGAGTGAAATCAGCTAAAGAAAAGATTGACCATATAGATGATGTATTAGCCCGTTTAAGAGGCTAACATTACCTAGTAGCGTAGAAGTTCTGAATAACTTGCGTCACTGTTTGGATATCTCTAATATCTCGATTAATCAAATCTTCTAATATTTGTTGTCTCTGAGACACATGCTTTTCGAACACGTCTGGTGTTATTCCTGCTGCTTTACAAATCGTCTCACGCATCTTAGATGGAATCCCGGTTTCCTCAATTCTATCATTAGCGGGATTATATTTCCAAATAATGTTTAATCTTGGTTTCGTTCCTTCCATTCCAGCTACTTCTGCCACTTCAGTTATCTTTCTAGCAGTTTTACCATTAACATGAAGTCGTGCTTGGATAATTATCAAGTCCAATCCTGTCAACATAATTGGCGGAACCAGCATGGGTGGATTAATCATTCTAGTTACCGTTTCTTGGGCAGTATTAGCGTGCAGTGAACCAAATGAACCATCGTGTCCGGTATTCATGGCAGTAAGTAAAGTAGCGGCTTCTGGTCCTCTTACCTCTCCCACAATTATTCGGTCTGGTCTCATTCTCAGACTTGATTGGAGGCAATCATTCATGTCTACTTCAGGAGTTCCGTCTGGCCTTTCTCTTCTTGTTTCCATACGTAACCAATGGTCATGATAAACTTGTAACTCAGCAGTATCTTCAACGGTCAACAGCCTTCTGTCCCATGGGATATACATTCCCAGACAATTTAGCGTAGTGGTTTTACCTGATCCTGTACCACCAGCAATCACAAAGTTTGCTGGCCTGCTATCGAGACCTTCAATCCACACCCACATCATTGCTGCTAGCCTTGAGTTAACTGTACCAAATTTGACCAAATCCAACATAGTAAGAGGATCTTCTCTAAACTTTCTAATTGTCAAAGTTGGTCCATCCGGTGAAATTGGAGGGATGGTCCCATTCACTCTTGAACCATCTGGCAAGCGTCCATCAAAAATTGGCACCATTCCAGGTCCATCGCCTAGTGGAACATTGGTAAAAGAAGCAATGTTTTTTGCTATTTGAATGCCGCTATCATCATCTATCCACACATTAGTTCTGCACATCCCGTGTTCTCTATGAGCGATTTTGACACATTGTGTACCACCATTATACATGACTTCTTCTAAGTTATCATCTTCCAATAAGACTGCCAAATCACCATATGGATTTGGATCAATTGATCCGTCAACGTGATAAATTGGTGAAGGATGGTTTGGTTCAGTATAAATCGTTACTCTGCCGTATTGTTCAATTATTTTTTCTGACATGTTTCATCCCCCAATCATCTTAACTGCTCCAAGATAGAGTAACATAGAAGTGGACATCCATAGGGGTATCCACCAAAGCATATCCCTGGCTCTACCCATCATCCTTCCTGAAACTAAAGCTCCAGTCGCTGAAGCCAAAGCGAAAAAGGTGGAAAATGTAGAGTTGAAGTTGGCTATTTGAAATCCTGAAGCAGCAGGAGCAAACAACCCTACAATGAAAGCAATTAATACTGGCAATCCTATGCAAACAAAAAGAATTATCAGAATACCTCGACCTGCCAATTCTGTTTCCCTTTTGTTCATTAGGTCATTAAGCCTCTCATAATCCATTGCCAAATCTGAGAGAATATTCTGCAAAGGGGCATCTTGTTCCATAGCGGTATCGATTAAAACTACTACTCTTTGTACTTGAGATGAACGTGTTTTGGAGGCAAACGCAGAAAGTGCTGCATCAAAAGATGATGCGTGGCTGCTTTCAAGGGTTTCTGTTAGGAGCTTACCAAGGATACCGGGAGTATTCCTACCTTGTTCTAACATTGCCTCTTGCAGTCCTCTTCCTGCTCCAACTGCATCAGAGAGTGACTCTAGTAGGCCAGGTAATTGGTTTTCAATCCCTCGCCGTCTATTCCGCTCAATCATAGGCGGGATTCCACCTGCTGCGCAAGCAATACCTATTACAAACAAATAGAGAACCAATGAGTTCTCGTTAAACGCCTCAAGTAAATCAAATATCATTTCACAACCCCGGATCTTTTGTATGGGCCTTTAAGCCTATGAGCATCATCCCAATTAAGGTAAACATTAACCCGCCATTAACTATAGAATTAATCAAACCTTGGTCTATAGAACCGATTATTGCTTCCGCTCCGTCACCAAGAATTTGAGGAACAAGACCTACGATTGCTAAAATTATCGGCCCAATCATGCCAATAGAAAGCAGGGTTTCTGGAACTCCGCCAAGTTCTTCGATGTACTTATTTACCGATTCATTACGATCTTCTTCCATTCTTTTACCTTGTTTTCTAAGAGTTTCTATCAAATCAGTATTTTGTGTTAAATTAGTATACATAGTATTCAATAATCTACGGTATCCTTCAGATTCAGCCTTGTTCATCAAAGCTTTGACTTCAAATTCCAATCCCCTTGATTTACCTGAACTTAGTTTTTTCATCAATGAAGAAAAATCACTAGAAATTATCCCATACCCACCTTTGCCGATAGTGTGTAAAGCTGCTTCTAAACCAACACCTGAAGACATCAATACATCTAGCGTTCTAATAACGTAGAGTATCTCTTTCTTCTCGTCGAGTTTTCTCAAAAAAACACCTCAAATAATATCTTCAATGAATTCAAAAATGAATGATTCATTAGAACCATCATATTCCATTGATGCAAAAACTACTTTCACATCTCTTTCTTCAAATGGGTCATGAATACACGGTTGACCTGACTTGTACATGGATAATATTTTCTTATACTCATCTATTTTCATTTCACCTGATACAGTGTAAAGAGTAGATTCTGAGCCTTCATCATGAAGGTTGTCACCTTCTTGGCCCCTTACGATTGTTCTAGTTATTCTTCTAGCAGACTTTACCTTAATATCGGCATTTGGTATCCTGACCCAGTCCGAACTACTTGTCCCCGTTGCTGGGCGGATAAAAAAATCCATTCCTGACATGTCTCCACCTATACCAACCACAGTCAACGAAGAACTTGAATGTGTTGGGAGTTGTAGTTAGTCTAAACTAATCTAAACCAGCCGAAAGCTGGCTCATGAACAATACCGCTATCTGACATTTCCTCGATTTTTTCTTCGGTTATGGCACGCTGAAAACCTCTAGCTTCTGCATTTACAATAATTGTTTCAAAATCCACTCCGTCTCCTTGATCAAGGGTGTTGATGATATCGGTTATTGCAGTCTCAATATCATCACTCTCTTTTTCATCTGCAGAGTTGTCTTCATCTATCGTTGGTTCTATTCTTTGAGGTGCTGGTTTAGAAGCAGACTCTAATTTACCTTCTGCGATGTCTAGTGCTTGCATTACATTCAATCGGTAATGCTCTAGATCTAATTCTCCATAATGATTCCTAGCAGCAACTAAGCCGAGTTGTTGATGTTCAGAAAACTCTGATTTCGACATCGATTCAATATTAGCATCAAAATCTAAACTTGACATATAATTAGACATTCTAATCATCATGTAATCAGATGTCTTAGCCAGCCAGCTAGCATACCTAGACGAATCAATAACGCACATCTCCTCTGGCCTAAGTGAAGTGTAGACAGCCCCCTCGTCAGTTTGATACAAACGTGTTTTAGCGACCATCATCAGCAATATTGGCTCACCAGTTTCCAATTTTTCTGAAAGTTGAATTGTTAGTTCTTTTACTGAATCAGAAACATAATCTCCAACTGAAAAATAGTTCACTCCAGATGGATCTCTTAATTGACCTTGGTAAATAACAGAACCGTTTGAGACATCTCTTCCTTCAATACGTTCTAGTAAACCTGCAACGATGACACGATTAACTCTTGAACCTAACTTTGTGATCACAAATGATGGATCAAATTCACCAGAACCTTTCTCGCTTAATGTTGATTCACCATACTCTGAGGCAAATATGTGGACCGCAGATTGTCGCTTAACTCGTCCAGTTGATTGCATCAGTTAACCCCCCATTTTGCTCTAACTTCTGTGGCTAGAAGACCAGGGTCGTCGTCATCTAATTCAGCATGATCAGCAAGTATCATCGCACCTTGTTCATCAACAATAGTACGCCCGTTAGCTTTTACAACCCTACCTAGCATCATATCTCTTAGTGATTGAACAAATTCCATTTTTCCTTCAGATTCTATTTTCTGCGCCATAGTGTCTTCATCTAGACCAGTAAGTTTGATGGAGGCTGCTTTATTTATCAATAATGATGCAGTATCTTCACCATTATCTATTACCAACCTCAATCTAACATCCTGTTGAGATTCTGAGGAACCACACGATGCACATTCTCCATCGCGAAGTACTCTTCGGCACTCTACACAACGCAGGATTATTCCAGAATCGTCTCTAACGCTAACTATTGTTCCTTTAGTAGTGATCCCTACTCTACTGGATGACTTGGTTAATTCTGTCAATTCCACTTCGACAACATGGTCTTCAAGATTAATCGACTCATCCCAAGGCGGAGTGTCTAGAAATTCTACCTGTTTTGCAGTATCCACTGTTATGTCAGGAATACCCTGCCAAGCTCTTACCCGCACACCTGACAACTTAACTGTCAAGGGCAATTTATTTGCCTCGATAGGTAGTTCCTCCCATGCACTCATTCGGCATCTTCCGGTCAAATCTGCAATTTGACCTGACCAAAGGTGTTTTTCGACTCCATCTTTGGTAAAAGACCGCTTTTCCCATTCGGTGATTTGAACAATAATTTCGACATCTCTTGAGCCATCTGTAAGTTGGGACACTGTTTTCATATTTTGGCTGGTTAATTTTTCTGTATCTGCAAAATTTGCGTCATGAAATGGTTCTATCTTAGTTGTCCTACCAAAATTCAGTTCTGGAGTTTCTCTAAATGTTCTAACTTGTGCCCCATCTATTTTGATCAAACTACCAATCTCATGCGCAAATGGCTCCCATGAAAGAAAACCAATAGTGCCAGATTCATCGGCAATTCTGCCCCTAACTACATCCAGCGATCCTGAACCGTCTTTACGGTGAATTTGGTCTTCTCTTGATGAAAGTACCCTACCAACAACACAGATATAGCCGTCCTTTGGAATGCTGCTAATGTCTATTGGATCACCTGGAGCATTGACTGGTCTTGTACCCTCTCGCAAAATAGCAATTCTCGCACCTTGATTTATGTTTAGGGACATTTTTCCTTGATATTCATTGACTGAGGCACCTTCAATTCTTACTACAGAACCTGGAGTTATGTTTGAATTTGGGCCCCAATCTTTGTATTCCCAGCGAATTCTTTCAGAGCCATCATCCCATGGATTATCTTCAATCAATCCAAAGGCAATTTTCTTCTCTTCACCTCTTATCATTTGCTCTCTTACATTGTGAGAGATAATTTCAACCTCAATCTCTACATCCCTGTCAGCACCTGAAAGTTCAGAAAGTGACTTCACTTTCTTAGTATTTCTAGGGGAGTTATTGGTGTCATTAGATTTTGAAGTCGTTTGTTTTTCTCCTTGAAATCTTCTAACTATTGACCTTAGAGCATCCTGAGGCGGAATATAGAATTCTTCTTCATATTTTTTGAATGATGCCTTCACTTCATCAATATCAGCATCAGGGCATTCAGATAACACAGCCTTGATGTGTGATTCATATTTGTCATCTGACATGTGAAACACCTGTACAAATAATATTCAGTTTGCCGTTTCCATAATTTGGAACGGATGCGGGCTTCTGTGCGGTTTGGTTTAGACAATACACTCCCTTTTCCTCCAGTATTATTACACCAGAGTCGGCGGAACATAAATTATCCCATTGAAAAATCAACTAAACGGGATTAACTCTTATTCCTTTAGTCAATAATACATTTGGCACATACATGGTACCAGATGAGTAGGACCCTTGGGGCCTTACATCATCGCCAAGGAATACCCCTCCCTGTAATGCATTAGCCATATTACCTGATACTCCGGCTTGTTTAACAGCACCAATTATTTCACCATTTTCTACACGCAATATTGAGCTAGAAGTTACAGAAAAGTCTCCGCTAGTAGGGTTAGCCGTGTGAGCTCCCATTACGCTATTTATTACGAATCCGTCACCCATCACTTCAATCATTGATTCAAAACTGTGAGATTTTTTTGATGAGGTCAAAAACAGGTTACTACAACCAGAAACAGGTGGAGATTGGTGACCTGACCTTATTGCAGACCCAGTTGTATGGGCAGATTCAATCCGTCCCTCAGAGATTTGCTGTGCCGAGTCTCTAGTCGACCACAAGGAACTGGTTAACTTGCCGTCTTTGATTAACACATTACGCCTCGAAGGCACCCCCTCATCATCTCTTGACCCAGATGATTTACCTGATTCAACTGTTGCATCGTCAATTATCGACAGATCTGAACTAAGCACATTTTCTGACATCTTTCCAGACCAAAAGGATTCATTGCGCACTAATTTTTCTCCTTTAATTGCGGTAGGAACTACGACTGAAAATAACGGAGAAAACCCTTCACTAGTCATTAGTATCGGTGAATCATCTTCCAAGGGATCAACCTTGATTGGATCCCTAGTTAGTTGAGCCCATTCTACCGCTCTCTCAATACATTGAGGCACATTTGGAAGTTTACTTTTTGCAGATTTGCTTTGCCATGAACTAGTCAATTGACCATTTTCTTCTATAGAGACTTGTACACCTACGCCATGCGAGGTTGTTAAACCTCCTGATTCAATACCTTCACTAGTAAGTATAGATGCAGCATTGGCACTAACTCCAATTCCACCTCCTGTAACAACAGCTCGTGTATCTAAAGAAGAGACCTCTGAAATTATGGCATCTGCTTGGTTCAACAAATATTCAGAGTCTAAATCAATAATCGATTTATCAAATAATCCTGCGACTTTTTTGGCACTTTGCTCTGATGGAAGTACAAATCCGTCTATTGATGGTGACATTCGTGCAATAGAAATCGCACTACTAATTGCTTCATCGGCTGATTTGACATCAACAAGATAAGCAAAACCAAATTTACCATCTTCTAGTACTCGTACTCCATATCCACCTTCACCTCCACCACCGGCGAGAGAGATCTTTCCGCCCTCAATATCAATTTGGTGACCATATGACTGACTAGCAACTACTTCCCATTGGCTGATGCCTAGTTGATTGCACCTTGACCCGATTGTTCGACAACCTTCTTGAAGTCGGTCTAATGCACCATCTGGTAACAAGTTCATCCCACCAAAGCTTCACTTATTCGCATTATTGGACCGCCATCGCCAACCGGAACAGTTTGCCCTTTACCACAAAAACCCGGAGCAGCCAATCTAGACTCTTTGGTAAGTCCGTCAACATCTTTCAAAATCTGTAGGGTAAGTCCGCTGACACTTACATCTTTCAGTGGAGTGGTTATTTCCCCATTTTCAATCAACCATGCCTCTTGTGCAGCAAATTGGAATGACCCTCTGCCAGTATCTACTTGTCCGCCACGAGACCCACAAGCATAAACTCCATACTCCACATCATCAACTAAATCATCTAAGTCGTTATGCGTACCACCGTGAATTAGTGTGTTTGACATTCGAACTAAAGGATGATGTAAGCCATCTTGTGCTCGAGCACCAGCATTAGGTTTGATGCCGAAATGTTCTGCTGTTTCCCGGTGATTGAGATATTCTGTTAGGACTCCATTTTTTATCAAGCATTTTTCTACAGTATCAAGTCCCTCGTCATCAATTGGATGGGCTCCATAGCCTGTGCGGATAGTTGGATCGTCAATAACCGTCACTAGGTCACTGCCTATTTTATGACCTAATTTACCATCTAGGCATGAATCTCCAGCTGCTACCAAATCTGCTTCGCATGGGTGACCTAATGCTTCGTGAATGTACACTCCGGTTAAATCACGATCTGCGATAAGTGGCATTTTTCCTGATGGTGCTCTTTGGGCTTTTAGTAATCTAAGAGCAGATATTCTGGCATTTTCTCCAAGTGCATCAACATCGCAAGATTCAATCAATTCTAATCCTCCCTCACCGCCAAATCTAGTTCGATATGAAACAACATTTCCGCCATCTCTGGCGGTCACCATACCATTGATCAAGGACCTTTGAAAACTCCAAGTTCTGTTCATGCCTTCACTGCTCAAAAATTCAGTATGAATGTTTTCATCATGCCAACCACAAGTGACTGAAACGATATTTTCATGTTCTGAAGCAGATGAAGTCATTAGTTTCATATGTTCAAGACGTTGAGATAATTCAGTATTTCTCACATCTTTTTTCGGCACCCAATGTATACTGTCTTCAATTATCGGCACCTCTGCTAGTTTGATTGGTCTGTCTTTGGCAGACCTTCTTGCAGCAACAGATTGTGCTAGTTTCAAAGTAGGTGACATTTGTTCCTGCAACGATGAGATGTCAGTAGTTGAATGAACTCCCCAGGCACCGTCTGCCAAAACCCTAATTGTGGCGCCAATTTCTTGACCTGGAATTGCCCTTTCCAGTTTGCCATCGCGCATGGCCACGGAATAATCAGTCAAAGCAACTAATCTAACTTCTGCATATGTAGCGCCGTTACTAGTTACCAAGTCTAAACTTTTGTTGATTTTATCTACATCGAGATATCTATTGCCGTTTCCGGAGACTATTGAATCAGGAGACTTAGCGAGCACCATAAACATCCCAACAAGCGGTGGTGTTTGAATACTTCTTTCAAATGACTCAAGAGTTTAGGTCTGCAGAGATAATATGTCCAATTATTGAATCTGTTAAATTTAATTTGGATTCCGGTAACGAGATGCCCATTTTTTCGAGACCTTTTAGGTCAATTTCAGGCTTGCCTGCTATGATTTTTAGGTCTAGCGTTTGTACTAAAGCTTGTACTCCTATGTTGAATTGATCTATAGAAAAGGATGGAATGATTTCATCTAAATCCACTATATGTTTTGGTAAAAATACCAGCCAAGCAGTATCATCATGGTGTTTAATTCCTACTTTTTTGAAGGCATCAGAGACATGATGAGTTCCGGCAATATATCGCAAAAATTCTGCATCTAATGACCTTGCAAGTGCCTTATTATTGGAAAATGCTCGTTTTGCTAAAAGCCAAGCAGTCCACAATTGCTGTTGGCCTTGGGCAGCATAATACGACATTAGTAACCAACTTTCATCATCTCTCTGCTTGATAAAATCTCCAATAAGATTACTGCTTTGATTAGAGATATCCAACTTTACACAAGGGAATTCTGGCATCTCCATAGCAAAGGGTAGATGAATTGGCTTTTCAATAATGCGCTCAAATCTCATCATCTAAAGGGATGTCATCAAGACGAACCTTCTTCTTCTTTTGTTTTGAAGGCTCGATGACTTTAACCACTTCAAGCATTATCTTATCCAGTAATTGGGGACCCCACCCACGTATTTTTAAAATTTGATCAATTTGTTTTTTGGTCATATTTGCAACATCATGAGGTGTTCTGATGTTGATTTTTGATAACTCACGTGCCCTAAATCTACCGACATTTGGAATATTTACTAAGGTGAGTAAATCTTCTTTGCAGCCATGTCTAACCCTCAACCTTAAAACATCTAATTGTTTAATCAACTCAGCAATTTGCGGCATATGTTCATCAGAAAACACGTCATCAGACAAAATTATTTCCCTAGAGGAGTGAATAAGCCAAGCCATGATATCCACTCGATAGTTAATATCACCCGGGTTGACATCCAAATCTTTCTCTATAGAACGTATGTTATCTTCGTCACACCACATTTCAACCATCCAGGCTGATTTAACATTTGAGAGCAGCATCTCATCATAACTAGAGTCGGATAATAATTCGTCTTCTACGGAATTAGTTTTTATCCATAGTTTAGAATTAGGTTCCATTTCTGAATTTTTGGCCCACAAGGAAGTGAAATCTGGGGTTGAGGTCGCCAGATGTAACAGTCCAAAATTGGTCACCGGAGCAATATTCTTTACAATTCTTCTTATGGCTCTTCTAAGACCTGTTCTGATGATAGATGCGGATAATGGATCAAGATAGAGTTGAGTTATTCTCTCACCCATCATCGTAGCCTCATATTTCATACCTGAAAATTCATCCAATTCATTTGAATGCCATGCTCCTACTGAGGTTAATTCGGATGCCAAATTAAAGCCTAATGCAGGTTTATTATGGGCAGTGAATTTGTTAGTGTCACTGGACCTAGTCTCGTTGTTCAACTCCACGCCATGAGTAGATTTCGCAACCATCGCCCAGGCAGGTACATTATCATCCCAATCATCAGAATCTACGATTTTATCTGCACGTGCTTCAGAATACGATCTATCAACACCAATTTTCCTAATAAACCGTTCCTCAGTTAACCACGTAAGAGTTTGATCAATCTTCTCTTTTAGGATATGTTTTGGGGTTGAAAAACCAAGGAATGTTGCAGACAAGAAGTCTCCTATCTCACCCCTGTGCTGTATTCCACCTGTCGATATAATTGAAAGAATATGGGTGCGCAACGCAGGCTCCCCTGCTAGCTTGGAATTTATTGGCTCTACATCTCCAAAAAAGTATTTTTCACTAACCATATCTGCCACTTCCCAGCCATCGGTACCTTTGCATAGAACCCAAGCTTCACCAAAATCATCATATTTCGGCCTACCTGCTCTGCCTAACATTTGTCTAACCTCCATAACAGGCAAAGGTCGACTCATTCCATCATCCCATCTTTTGATATCCCTTACCAGTACCCTTCTTGCTGGAAGGTTTACCCCGGCAGCCAAGGTAGGAGTCGCAGATAAACAAGTCAAAATACCTTCTTTGAAGGCATTTTCAACCACTTTCCTTTGATTGTGAGTTAAGCCAGCATGGTGAAATGCAGTACCGCCTCGAATACATTGCACTAGTTTCTCTCCCATTGCCGATTGGCGACCGCCCTCTATAGAAGAGGCTACATCATTTAATCTTGCCATTCTTTCTGTATCTTGTGCGGAAAGTTTTTTCGACACTCTCTTAGCCAATTTTACCGCCTCAGATTCAGCACTTTTCCTTGTACCAACGAAGATTAGTAACTGGCCACCAGAATCTATTGAATCATTCAAAACTACCCATGTTGGTTGAGATTTTGGACCTTCCAAATCCCTGGGAGGGTTGAGTAAATCTGCATTATCTGATAAATTGGACGATTGCACCATCCTAGGCTCCAAATGCAGATCGTGAAATGTGCTATATTCTAAAGCAACAGGACGCCAATCAGAAATTATCAATTCTGCATCAAGCCAATTAGCAAGTTGCTCACAATTTCCAACCGTAGCCGAAAGGGCAATGATTTGAGCATTGGGCCTCAAGTAACGCAGTTTTGTCAGGTTAATTTCCAAAGTAGGACCTCTAGTTGCATCATTTAACAGATGAAATTCATCTGATATTATAATCGAAACGTTTGCCATAGACTCTGAACGATTTCTAATTATTGAATCTAATTTTTCAGAAGTGCATACAAGTATATCACATTCATCAATCTTTTTTGCTTCCGATGACGAATCACCAATTCCAAGACCAATGGACAAATTCAATGCTTTGCCAAGCGCCTTGAAATCATCAAATTTCTCTGAAGCTAACGCTTTGAGAGGTACAATGTAGATGGCTTTTGAACCAATATCTTCGAGTAGCAGTTTACGGAGTATTGCGATATAAGCAATTAGCGACTTACCGCTTGCAGTTGGTATGGCGATTAAGGCACTACGGTTGGAAAAGATTGCCTCCATAGATTGCGCTTGAGGCGGATGTAGATTGTTAATGCCCCATTCTTCTATGAAGAATTTCTTAGCCTTGTCGGGCAAAACTAAGTCATCTATCGACGCGACTTGGTCTGCCATGTGCCGACTGTGATGTCAATAGTCCAAAAGGACAACGCATGAAATTATAATTCCGACATCAATAAAACCCCCCGGTTACTGCATAACTAACATGAGCGACGATATGGATTCAATAATTGAAGAAAGATTATCTGTTTTTGATGATGAACCAGATCTAAATGATTGGGTTGAAGTAATGTGTGGAGCCGCTATGGCAGTTCTAGGTATTTTTCACTTAATCGAGCCTGGAGATTTAGTTGACCAGAGCATCATGCGATGGTTTGCCGCTGCGGTTGTTGCAGCTGGCGCAGTATGGGCTGGACACGGGCTAAAAGATATGGCTGTCAAAGAAGTTAGGCGCTCTATTGCGATATTAGACATGTCGGAGTCAATTGATTCATCGCCAAATCACGGTTTAATTAGAGATGTTTTGCTTAACCCTGAAGCGTATAAAGACTTCCTTTTGGAGGCTTATGAAACAGCATGGTCTGATGGGGTAATCACTGAAGAAGAACTCCAAGACTTGAAATCTTTCCAAGCTGCTTTGGGAATATCTGATGAAGATGCCGCACGAATGAACGTAGAGGCTGCAGTCAAATCTGCAGCAAAAGATGGTGAGATTTCCGACTCAGAAAAATCTACCATCAAGAAGGCTGCTGATGAAGCGGATATGGACGCTGAAGAAATGATTGAAAAGGCTGAACAGAAAGCCAAAAAAGGCAAAGGAAAGAAAAAGTAATCAAGTTTTAACATCGGTAAGAATAGTTGAACATTTACGGCACCTATATTTGCCTTTACTGGGTTTTTTCCGCGGGAAACTTTTGGAACACGTCAAACATTTCCACAACCATTTAGCAGATTTTCTCCGTAAAAACTCCGTAAAATCTGGACCAATCACACCTGCCTCAACTCCAGGCCAAGAATATTCTAAATGTCTAAATTCTGAATCATGGTTGAGGAATCCCAAAGCATGAATAAACTCATGATGCAGTACAAAAGCAGCATAAGCATTCCAATCTCCTGACAATAACTCTGGATGCAATTCTATTACTTCTACAAATTCTAGACCAAGTTGTTCTCTAGATTTACCTCTCTGCCATTTTGTTGCCCCATGGCGTTGTGTTGCGTTTCTCTTTAGAACTGCAAGTGGTATTTGATATAGTAAATCCAAATCAAAATTTTGCCATATTGCCATATCTTTCATTACTTCAATAACTATCACTCTTAATTTTGATAGTTGCTCTATTTGTAGTTTAGAGGGTTTGGCCATTAATTTAATTCCACCTATGATGTGCTGGATGACCTTCTTTAACTGCCACAAAGAGGCCTTCTCCCGTTGCACAAATTTTACCATTAGCCTCTAGTAATAACTCGACTTTTACTTTATTTCCATCTAGTTCCAAGATTTGACTAGTAACGATAAGTTTGCATCCTGTCGGAGTTGGCCTTCTCAATTTAACTGAATACGAGGCTGTCACTGTACAAGGTGGTTCTTCTAGAGAATTGTGATCCATAAGTGCTACTGCTGCAGTCCAATTACCATGACAATCCAGCAGTGTTCCAATAATTCCGCCATTTATCATGCCTGGAAATGCTTGGTGGAAGTCACTGGGCTCAAATTCCATCGTCAATCCATTATCAATTCTGTGACTAGAAATTCTTAGCCCTTGCTCATTTGCCGGGCCGCAACCAAAACAGATGGAATTTGGTGCGTAAGTTTGCTGAACTCCTAGGTCCGCCATGGACATACCAAGCATTAGACCTCCTTGTTTATTGCTACTATAGTTAAGCAGTACAATTCATTGATAATGACTGATTGGACCATTCATGGGCAGAGGCAAAAAGGTCAAGAAGACCAAGATAAGAGTTGCCCATGAGTTGCCAAAACGTCGCAAAATGGCAATCCAAGAAGCGTTAGCAGCACATCAAACGGAGGACCGTCCTGAATGGGATCGTGGAGCAGAATGGAGCAACATCCGACTATTTCGTAAAATAGTCAAACCAGGAACAATAAGAACTATTCCAGTCCCGCTTCTTGAAGTCGATTTAGGCGACCCATGGCCAATACCTGTTACCGTAATACATGGAATAAGACCCGGGCCAACAATCACAGTACTAGGAGGCATTCACGGAGATGAATTAACTGGTGCTTCAGCCTGCACGCACCTTTTGTCAAATGCATTTACGGATATTGGTAAGTCACTAGATCCAAAACAAATGGCAGGAACTTTGAGAATAGTTCCAGTTGTCAATCTACCAGGATATCGAAGTAAGTCGAGATACTTTCCAGATGGTAGAGATTTAAACAGGAATTTCCCTGGAGATTTCAAAGGCTCTACAACAAAGCGGGTAGCTGCACAAGTATGGAAACACTTACTAAATGATAGTGACGCAATTATTGACTTGCATAGCGCAGCAAAGGGTCGGTCAAATATGCCGCAAATTAGAGTTGATTTAGCTCATGCTGGCTCGAACATACTAGCAAAAGCCTTCGGTATTGAAATCTTACTTGACTCCAAACCTCCAAAGGGGTCACTTAGAAAAGCAGCAAATGAACAAGATATACCAGCAATCACCTATGAGGGTGGCGGAGCAAATTTGATTAATAATACCACTGTAAAGGTAGCAATACATGGCGTCATGAACATACTTAGATCGTTAAGAATGGTGGCAGGAACTCCAAATAGACCAAGGTTTAGGATGCTTGCAAGCGGTTCAAAATGGCTTAGGGCTAGTGAGGGAGGCTTGCTCGATATGTTTGTGTCATCAGGATCTGTTATGAGAGAAGGAGAAGTTATCGCAACTATATCTGATCCAGCAACCCCAGGACTAACTGTTGATATTGTTGCCCCAGAGGATGGATTACTAGTTGGAGCTGCGACTAATCCATTTACCGCTTCTGGAATGCCTGTTGGGCACTTTTTACCCGTTGCTAAACACATATCATTGCTTGAACAGCAGATAGATAAAAATGGCTATTTCATTGTATGTGGTTCGGATGAAGAACCATCATGGAGAGATGAAGTTGATGTCGACGAAGTTGCAGTAGATGGAGAATGGAGTAGTGGAGGGGTTGATAGCGAATGGGTTAATTCCAATTCTAACCAAACTAATCCTGATACATATCGAGAATTTGAATAATCAATTATTCAAATATTGAGTTACTTCAGATTCAATTTCTGCATCAGTCATATTCCTACTTTGCTTTTTAGCAACCTCAAACATGTGCGCTACTAGTTCATCTGTCACTTCATAGCCGTTTTGTTCAAGCCACCAAACTATGTTTGAACGACCTGCCATGTGACCAATACGGATTACCTGCTTGAGGCCAAAATCACCGGCAGGCACACCAGAATAAACCCTGTCTGCAAGCCAATCGTCACCTTTGCGCATTGCTTTGATAACTGCTGAAGCATGGACACCGGTGCCAGTTTCAAAAGCATCGGTACCAAATATTGGATAATTTCGTGGCAGTGGGACTTCAATATACTCATTTGCTTTTCTAGTATATTCATCGAGTAAGGTCAAATCGTTGTCTATTACTCCCATTAATTTGAGATTTACTAGAGTTTGATCCATTGGCGCATTTCCAGCTCTCTCCCCTACGCCAAGAGCCGTTCCGTGAATTACATCTGCACCAGCCTCAACTGCAGCGATATTGTTAGCAACTCCAAGACCACGATCTTGGTGACCATGCCAATTAACCTCGATTTGATTTCTTTGATAACCGCCGTCTTTGATGACTTCTTCATCAATAAAATTCAGTAATTTCTTAACACCATTTGGAGTTACATGACCACAAGTATCACAAACACAAAGCCTTCTAACACCCAATTCCATGGCTCTTTGATAGATTGCTTTCACGTCTTCGGGCTTTGAACGTGTTGTGTCTTCGGTAACAAACATGACAGGAACTTCATTTTCTACTGCATAGGAGACTGCTTTTTCCATTGTGGAGATTAATTTCTCCATAGTCCATCCTTCGGTGTATTGCCTAATCGGGCTAGTACCTAAAAATGCAGAAGCTTGTATCTCCATCCCGTGCTTATGTTGCATATCGACAAGCGGTTCAATGTCATGCATTAGTGTTCTAACCGCAGCACCAGGTCTAATTTGGTAATCATTATCAGAGATATGTGAAAGCATTGCACTAATGTGTTCTAGATGAAATGGTCCTGCTCCTGGAAGTCCTAAATCCACTTTTTGAATACCCAACCTTTCCATGTAAGAAAGTAGTTCAATCTTTTGTTCTATAGACGGATTTCTAGCGCTTGGGCTTTGTAATCCATCTCTCAATGTTTCGTCATCAAACCAAACATCGTGAGGGTGATTTGCTGGATTACGATTAATATCATAATCAATAACATTCCAATCATAAATTAATTTATTTGTATTCATGGGTATCACCTCTAGACACTCGGGTATGCCAACCACAGGCGTTATTCAATTTGAAGTCGTCGATTTATCAATCACTCTTCTTCATTAACAGTATCACCAGATTGTTCTGAGTCAAAATCATCTTCATCTTCAATTAAATCAGCAGGTAATCTAGCGACAAAAATAATTTCATCGGTAAATCCAGATTTTCCCTTATTCCTCAACTCCATAATCCTGGTTCCTTTAGATTTCTTAGATTTGGTCTCTTTAGTTTGATTTGCCCGAAGTCTGATCATCATACCTTTCTTGGTTAATACAAACAGATTATCTTCTAGGTCAGGAATATGTCTAGCAGCAATGATTTCATCATTCTCATCCTTGTTGATGTTCATGGTAAATGCTCCTTTTGCCCCAGGATTAGTCTTCCTGTAGCCATCGTTACGCTCCATTAACTCGCCAGTGTCTTTATCCACTTTCTGAACCCCATCAGCGTCTAAGTATGGTATTTTCTCTGCTGTACCAAGTCGACTTCGCTTAGCCATTCCATACTTTGAAATTGTCAAGATTTGCGTTTCGGTATTATCTGTTGCGATCATACCAACAACGTGTCCTCCATCTGCACCTTTCCTGGTACCTGTTTTGATACCATAAACACCGGCTGAAACTCTTCCGGATGCCCTTATTTTACTGCAAGCAAATCTACTTGCAAATCCAGTACTAGAAATCATGACGATATCTGAATTGTCAGTACCGCACCTAACGTTGACTAAACTGTCCCCGTCTAGTTTGAATCTCAGAGCATATTTCCCATTGCGATTGATTTTAACATATTCTTTTAATCGAGTTTTCTTTATCAAGCCCAATCTAGTAGCAAATAGTAGATAGTTACCTTCTGCGTTTTCCAACTGCTCTCTTGAGATAGGAAGGATTGTCACTATGTTTTCATCATCTCTGAGGCTTTCTAATAAATTCCTAATATGGCCACCTCTAGAATGTCTACTACCAAGAGGGGTTTCCCAGGCTTTTAGACCATAAACACGACCTTGGTCGGTAAAGATTAGTAATCTGTCCTTACTGAAACATGTAATGATTAGTTGTGGTGTATCTTCACCTTTGGTAGCAACTCCCTTGAGACCTTTGCCACCCCTATTTTGAACTCTAAATGATTCGACTGGTAAATGTCTAATATAATTGTCCTCACTAAGAGTAATAGCAATAGCTCGTTCTTCAATTAAATCTTCTCGGTCCATTGAAAGTGGCATTGGGTCGATGTAAGAACGCCTCTCATCACCATGCTTCTCAACCATTTCATTGAGTTCACTTAGTAATATGTCCAATCTTCGAAGCCTAGAAGAAATAATATCACTGAGATCGGCTATCTTGAGTTGTAACTCAGAATACTCATTCTGTACTTTTTCTACATCAAGTCTGCTCAATTGATAGAGTCTTCTCTCAGCTATTGCTTTGGCTTGTGCTTCACTAAAATCAAACCTTTCTATGCCACTCATTATTTCGTCGCCTCGCAAAATAGTCTCAAATTGTTCACGGCTAGCACTTGCCTTTCCTACCGTAATAACATCATCAATTCTATCTTGTGCTTTGACTAGACCTTCTAAAATATGAGCTCTAGATTCTGCTTTTTCTAATTCATAAATAGCGCGTCGCTCAATTACTAATTCCCTATGCCCAACGTAAGTATGCAAAATAACTGGTAATGTAAGTAACACTGGTCTGCCATCAAGTATTCCCATCATGTTAGCAGAATAGGATTCTTGTAATCGACTTGATTTGTATAATTGATTCAATACGGCATGGGGGTCAGCGTTGTTCTTAACTTCTATAACTACCCTGATTCCTTCTTTAGATGATTCATCCCTAATATCTCTGATACCTACAACTGTGCCTTTGCTAACTAACTCAGCAATATGCACTAGCATATCTGCTTTTTTGACTTGATAAGGTATCTCATGGATTATAATTCTCTTACCTTTTTGGTCATCCATTACATCGCACTTTGAACGGACATGGAACCTACCTTTTCCAGTCGAGTACATATCGAAAATACCATCAACACCGTGAATTCCTGCTCCTGTTGGAAAATCAGGACCTTTTACGTGCTGCATGTACTCTTCTATAGAAATATCTGGAGTTTTATTTTCATCTACACCTTCCTCAATTATGGTGTTGATATGCAAATTAATTGCACCTGCTACCTCTGTCAAATTATGCGGAGGTATTCTAGTCGCCATACCAACTGCAATTCCATCACTACCATTTAGTATCAAATTAGGAAGTCTTGAAGGAAGTACAGTAGGTTCGCTTTCTGAATCATCAAAGTTAGGTTGGAAGTCTACAGTATTCTTGTCAATATCTTCCAGCATGTGCTTTGAAATCTTATCTAGCCTGCTCTCAGTATATCGCATAGCAGCTGGCGGGTCTCCATCGATAGAACCAAAATTGCCTTGACCATCAACTAACGGATATCTTAAAGAGAAATCTTGTGCCATTCTAACCATTGTATCATAGATAGATTGGTCGCCGTGTGGGTGATATTTACCCATTACCTCTCCCACTGATCTTGCAGATTTGCTAAATTTCTTATCAGATGTATGCCCACCTTCATGCATACCATAAAGCACTCTTCTGTGAACGGGTTTCAAGCCATCTCTAGCATCTGGTAATGCTCTTCCGATGATAACTGACATTGCATAGTTGATGTATGAAGTCTTCATTTCTTCTTCGAGTGGTTGATTCAAGATATTTCCTTTGGGAACGTTATCTTGTTCCTCCTCAATGTGTTCGTTGTTTTCTTCTTCAGATGTCAAGGTTGGTCACCTCCTTTGCATGCAGTTCGATAAACGCCCTTCGGTCAGGTACGTCTTCTCCCATTAGAATTTCAAATAGTCGATCTGACTCTTCCGCATCCCTGATAGTAACTTTTAGCATGGTTCTTGTTTCGGGGTCCATGGTAGTCTCCCACAATTGTTCTGGATTCATTTCTCCAAGACCTTTGTAACGTTGCACTCCGATTTTGGCAGATGGGTTACCTGCACGTAAATCATCAATTATTGAATCTCTTTCTTCGTCACTAAATGCATACTTGCTAACTCTACCCTTAGAAAGTTGGTACAATGGAGGTTGAGCAATGTAAACGTGCCCTTCAGTAATTGCTGGTCGCATAAATCTCCACAAAAAGGTCAGCATTAAAGTTCGAATGTGAGCCCCATCGATATCTGCATCGGTCATAATTATTATCTTGGAATAGCGTAATTTTTCTGGATTGAAAGAACCCTCATCATCGGGATTATTGCCAACTCCAGCCCCTAATGCTCTAATCATTGTTTGAATCTCTTGGTTTTGGAATACTTTTACAATATTCCTCTTTTGTCTTTCTACATTGAGTATTTTACCCCTCAATGGAAGAATTGCTTGTATCCTACGATCTCTGCCAGTCTTGGCAGAACCACCAGCAGAATCACCCTCTACTAAGTATACTTCACATTCAGATGGGTCCCTAGACTGGCAATCAGCAAGTTTACCTGGCAGACCTCCGCCTTCTAGAACACCTTTCCTTCGAGTCAATTCTCGAGCTTTTTGCGCTGCTTTTCTAGCCTTAGAGGCCAACAAAGCCTTTTCAATGACGATTTTAGCAACCGAGGGATTTTCTTCAAAGAATTCTCCAAGTTTCTCATAAACAACAGTTTGAACAATACCTGTCACCTCGCTGCTGACTAATTTATCTTTAGTCTGTGAAGAAAATGAAGGATCTGGATGCTTTACACTGACGACTGCAGTAAGACCTTCTCTGACGTCATCTCCTGAAAGACTCTCGCCTTTCAGTAAATTCTTTTTCTTGGCATATGAATTCAAACTACTAGTTAGAGCAGTCCTAAGTCCCGACATGTGCGTACCACCATCTTTGTTACGGATGATGTTAGTATAGCACCTAATGGATTCGCTAAAAGCGCTTGACCATTGTAAAGCAAGGTCAACTGTCACTGTACCTATTTCAAGCTCTTTATCCCCAGAAATAACAATTACTTCTTGATGCATAGCCTCTCTTGAAATATTTAGTTGAGAGACGAATTCGCTAATACCGCCTTCATAAAGGTGATTTACGGTATGATGTTCTTCTTCTCTTTCATCAGAAATTACAATTTCAAGTCCTGCATTCAAGAAAGCTGTTTCCTTCAACCTAGTATCTACTTGGTCAAATTCGAACTCGATGATTTCGGTAAATATTGTCAAATCAGGCTTAAATGTGATAATAGTCCCTGTATCATCACAATCGCCAACTACCTTCAGCGACGTCAATGGGACGCCAGCATTGTACATTTGTTGATACACCTTGCCATCTCTGTGGATGGTGACTTCCATCCACTCTGAGACCGCATTAACCGCAGATACACCAACGCCGTGGAGTCCGCCAGATACTTTGTATGAGCTATTATCAAATTTACCACCGGCGTGTAATTTAGTCATTATCACTTCTGCAGCTGATATGCCGAACTCGTCATGGATGCCGACTGGTATGCCACGGCCAAAGTCTCTAACTGACAGAACTCCGTTTGGTTTTATTGCCACTTCGATTTTGTCATTGTATCCAGCAAGATGTTCATCCACAGAGTTGTCGACGACTTCCCAAATACAGTGGTGTAGGGCGGAACCATCATGCGGATCACCGATATACATCCCCGGGCGTTTTCTTACGGCCTCAAGGCCTTCTAATACTTGTATGCTTGATGCACTATAATCGTCACTCATTGTTGATTCACCTCATGGTAAAGAATTGAATAAATTCATTTCGTATTTTGTAGGGATATGTTTTTCGATTTTTTGGCTAAAACTTAGCCGCTGTCCAACGAATTCTACTTGTCCCCTCCCCTACCAATTGGAATCGGAGAAGGGGGTACTTTAAGGTACTGCAATTGGAGTGTTTTTAGTGGTCTTTATTAGGAAAAAATAACTACTTCAGTATGCCGAAATGGAATCTTTTGGAAAGAATTTTCAGCCGTGAGCATTAATAACGACTCCTATTTGGCCAATACATGGCTGAACCGAAAGTATGTGTCTCGCTTGAAGCAATCTCTGTTGAAGAGATGATTGATGAAGCAACTAGAGCAAATATAGCAGGGGCAGATTATGTTGAAGTCAGGTTTGATAAATTATACTTAAATAAACCAGAACCAATAATCACCACCAATGACGATGGTGAAGAAATATCAAAAATTCCGCCCATCGAAGAGTGGGGAGTCAAGGATTTCTCCGAAATTGATATTAATGCTTCGATTTTGAAATTAAAGGATGGAATCCCCGTACCTGTTGTATTCACAGTAAGGTCAGTCCGTGAAGGTGGTTTCTTCGCTGGAAACGAGCCTGAAAGGTTGGAGATCTTACAAAAAGCAATCGACTCAGAAGTAACATTTGTCGACATTGAATTATCAATAGATGCCAAGGATAGAAGTAAATTAATGAAATCTGCTGAAAAATCGAACTCAAAGGTAATCGCCTCTATTCATGAAACAAAATCAACACCTAATGCTGAAGAGATTGTTAACTTAGTAAAAGACAACAAGGCAAACGGAGATATTGTGAAATTCTGCTCATCTGTAGGCAACCATAGAGATGCGCTACAAATTTTCGAAGCAGCAAACTCATTGGTTGGTGAGGAATCAAATCACTGCTTAATGGGGCTAGGAAATGGAGGCGATTGGGTACGTCTTCACGCACCGGTCCTTAATCAACAAATTGTCTATGCAACAATGCAGAATAGTTTCCGACTCTCAGATAAGGGGCTAATAAATGTTAGAGACCTTAGGGACGCTTGGGCACTAATGGAATACTAATCAGGTATCCCTACTAGACTCCAAATCAGGATATGATTTCTCAGCCAACTGGTTCTCATCCCCAGTAATACGTGGTAATTCTGGTGGCCTTTCTAAAGAAGGCACTAGGCCGTTGTTTGGCAAATCTTCAGTTTGTTCTAAGCCTGAACTCATATATCTAGCATTCAAAATAAATGGGAATATCGCCACACCAATCATCAATACCAAAAAGGCTAATGCAACTGTAAAGTTTGGTAGAATAAATGAACGCTCAGTTGTGATTATAGTAACGTCTGCAGCAGTAACTACACCCGGTGATAGTGAATCGCTGTCATGATTGTTATCCCAAGTATCTATTACGATGTAGAAATTTTGCCACTCCTCAGATCCAAACAGTGGCGTATAAGATTCAGGACCATCCAAACTTAATGCGAAATTAACCTCATTGACGGATTCATATTGATGTGCGTCCCGATAAGTTCGCCAGCCGGTAAAATCCATACTCCGCCATTCTGGAGAAATATCACTTAGTGATTCAGCGATATCCCAATAAAAACTATTTTCAGAATGATATGAATAATACAACTCAGTATAACGTTCATATTCCGATGTAGTCATCAGATAAACATCTGCTGAATAATCACTGTCTGTTTCATTTAAAGATTGTAGAGAAATACAGATAGTGGTACGGTGCTGTGCGGATAAATTAACTCTTAATGCACCTATGCTATCATTGCCTACCAACATAGTAGCATGATGATTCGAGGTAAGTGGTTGAAGTCGAGAACCTCCATCCCAGTTTCTATACATCCATTCTTCTTCTGGATTTAGTTCAGTGGCTTCTCCTACCTCATCATTTGCTGGAAATTGTGGAGAGTCATGTTCTCTGCCCTTTTTACCATCATCATCATCATAGTCACCAAATCCCCAATACATGTCATAATAATTGTAATGCGGCACTAAGGCAGACCTTGCAACAGTTTGATTCCACAACATTGGCTCTATATCGCCATTGCAAGCGTCGGCAGCTGATGCGTTGTTTACTAGAGAATGATTAGGAGCACCAGTAGCAAACATTGGCACCATGAAAATTAGTATCATGAAGATTACTACTTTCCTACTCATGATTTACCACTAATCCTTCCACTACTAACCAGTTATATATTTTAACTATCAAATTCTTCTTCTTAGTGGCCTTACATAACCGCTATCTTCACTTCTACGCTCTTCTTTTGATAATATCCCGGGAGCTGGGGGGGGAGTATGTTGATCCATACCTAGTAAGCCACCTTGGACTTCGACATGCTCTACATCCGTGTATGTTTCAGCAGCTTGTTTAGCTTCATCTTCTAGGTCTGAGGATTCCCTCAATACTAACCAACCCAGAATCAAGGCTACTGAAATTAATGCAATGTATGTGGCAAGGTCTGAGCCCGCATCTTTAACCCACGAAGTCCAATCTTTTAATTCGAAATCAGACAATGATGGTTCCGGGTCTGGTTTAGGTGAAACTTGCAAAGTTTCTTCCATAGAAGCACATACCCCCAAGCTGTCACACGCTTCAACAATAATAGTGTAACTTCCTGATTCATTCCATAAGCCTGGAATTCGATAATTAATTGCATTTGTTTGAGGGATTATGTAATCATCATCCAAAACCCCATTTTTATTTGAGTCCTTTTTGATGTCTAAATCCCACCTGACTAACAAATCCGGATCCAATGATATGTCACGGTCAAACAAAGAACCATCTTCGATATTTAAGTCCCGATATAGTTGGATATTATTGGTGATTTCAAAATCAGTTATATTGGCACTCAAGTATGTCGACTCCTCAACGATAATATCGTCTGGTATTTCGATTCGTATTATTTGGGGAGGTTCGTCAACAATTATAGTGAATGTTTGCTTACTTACATCCCCTGTACCGTATGAATCTCTAACTGTTAGGGTTACAGTGTAAGTCCCAGGAGTATCATAATGATGCCAAGGAGAAGCTTGTTTTGACAACGGCGTTGCATCACCAAAATCCCAGGTATATTCGACAATGCCGTTCCACTGGTCATTATTTTCATCATTGACAGGAGAATATTTCCCTTCATATCTTCTATCACCATCTCTTGTGCCCTCAGAATCAAAGAACAACATCAACTCAGGGGCCGTGTAAGTATTTTCTTCCTCATCGAATGTATGAGTCCAAGTATCCGGCAAAAAGCCTTCTGGGCGCGGCGTATTTTTATCCATTTGCTGCCCATCAACCCATCCATCTAATATTTTGACTGAGATAATTGGCAATGGGTTTTGAACTCTTACGATAATTTTCTTAATCGTGCTATCTGCGCCAATTTCATCAGTCACAAATAATGAAACCTCATGGATTCCAGGTTCAGTAAAAGTGTACGTAGTAATTGCATTTTCACGGAATTCCTCATCACCAAAGGACCAGTTGTAAGCCAGTCCAGTAGAATCACCGGTAGTCGAGTCTATATCGTAAGATGAGATGCCGTCAAATGTGTATGGGACATCGACAAACCCATCCTCTGCTCTGAAATCTATGGCCGATGTTTCTCCATTATCGGTAACTCTTACAATGAAGTCAGCCACAGGGACCTGGTTTAGTACATTTACAAATAATTGAGCAGTTGATTGACTACCATCGTCATCGGTTACTGTCAGAAGTACGGTTTTTATCCCCGGCAAATCCCATGATGGATTCGGGTAATTATTAGTCGAGGAAGTCTGTAAGAAATCATCATCTTGATCGGTAATACCACCGTTCAAATTTACCCCTTCTGGAAAACTCCACTCATAAGAGACAATTGTTCCATCGTCATCAGTAAATACATCAGGCATTGGGACTGATGTGTAAGTATAAGTTGTCAAATTATCCGAAAAGATTTGATAAGGCACTCTGTTATTGACAAATACAGTGATTGAGATAACACCTGTATTTAATCCATCAAATACAGACAGGGTCAAATTATAATCTTCTACTTCCTTGTCTATAGGATCCCACTTGTGTTGTGCCAAGTATTTACCCGTTTCAAAGTCTAGCGTCCCATCTCCCCACTCCCACTGGAAATCCAAATTGTTCAGAGGCACATTGTCTACGGTTCGAGAAGCAGAAAACTGAATTGTTTGGTCAGTTAGGATGCTAATATTATCAGTAATAACCACGTTATTGACTGTGATAACTGGAATTGGCACAGAATCATCTGTAACGTTTATTACAACTACATATGTTTCTGACCAAGTATTTCCTTGGTCCATGATTCGCAATGTCGCATTATACAAGCCAGTCTCTTGATATGAGCGTGTTGGAGATTTCAAATTAGAAGTAATCAAATCCCCGAAATCCCAAGCATAAGCAACGGGCTGATCTAGATAAGGTAAGGTATTGTTATCTAGAGATAGGCCCCATGCATCAAAGCCATCCCCAACAAACTGAATGTTTTCCCAGGTCTGAGAAGCATTAGTGGAAACAGAGGCATTGGCAGTTGGGCGCATGTTGGATAAGTCCCAAGCCTGAGTTGAAACGGTGTCTACTAGAGTCCCAATCATATCATACATCTCAAATTTAACCGTATATTGATTATCCAGCGGAGCGGTAAACCAAATGTTGCTATTCGAGTTGGCGCCACCACCGGCAGAAATCCTAGAAGTCCTCTCATCAACAGTATTACCGCTTGAGTCTAATATGCTGATATCAACATCTAAATCTTCGAAAAATGCATTTGAGAAAACATCAAAATTCACTTGTAATGTGTCATCATTACTATCGCCATCTCTGTCAGATAAAATTGAGTTATTAATCGTCAAAGTAGCAGGAGATGTTATCCTTGCAGCCTCGACATCTACCGTTCCTTGAGGGTAAGATGAGCCACAAGAAGTGTAATCGCAATCTGCTACTGTACTCGCATACCAGGTTATGGCCCATACTTCGTCAGTTAAATTACCAAAACCGGGGACAAGTGCAGTGGCAACATTATTTTGAAAATTTAAGTCTGTTACTGTTAGTAGCCCATCAACCATTGATTTGCTAACAATAACACCATCGAATTGACTGACATCTGCAGTCAAACGGATTGTTAAAGGAGCAGGAGATGAAGAACCAGGAGTAAATTTGAACCCTCTAAGGCCCCATCCTTCGACACTGTTACCGGTCGAAGACCATGGTGTACTCCAATCGCTGTTAATTTCGGTTGGTTGAGCTCGGCAGAAAGAATTGGAACTGCAAACTGGAGTTAAGTCTAGGTTTGAAAAACCGTAAATACCTTGTTCTGAATCCAAAAATGATGCTACCGAGAAATTAGCAAAAATTTCACCCATGGTCCTGCCAATTGCGCCGGATGAACCAGAAGGAGGAGATAATGCCAAATTTTGAACGCTTACCCCACCTGTTGCAGAGTCTTGGACTAATTGTCTAACAGCTGGACCCCCTCCCAAGTGATCCGCCAAATACATTGTGAAAATAAATCCTGCACCGTAATCTGCAAATCTTTGATTCCACCACCTTATCGACAATTCAGGCGCTTCTGTCCATTGATTAAGATGACTAACTAGAGTTGAATCAGGTCCGAAACACAAATAGATTGCTACGTCTGCATTACCTTCATCAATCCATAGATTTTCGTAGGGATCTTGGGCATTGTGAAGTAAATGTTGTAACTCGTGTGCAATAATGGACTTCCCCCAGTTTAGAGTTATATCGGCAAAATCTATGAAAACAGATTCCCTAACACTAGCAAATGATGGGGCAAAATAGCCTCCAGTATTGAAGGCCCCATCGATATCGTATACAATGATTTGGACTTGACAGTTGTTATCTATATCTGGCGCCGCCAATCCACGGCCATCGCCGTAATCCTTACCGTAGTAGGTAGTCATTGTAGGGTAGATTGTTGAGTCCCATGAGGATGCGAGATTATTCAACACAGTTGACGAGAGAGTCCTGCCTGATTGAACAATAAACGCCACAGTGTTGGTTGTCTTTGCAACATAGGCGTCAATTGAACCTCCTGAAATTGGAACTGTAAGTGTATCTCCGGTTAAGTGAGGTGTACAGACTCTACCATTTGCTCTAGTGTGAGTAACCGGCTCATATTTCATGTCTTGAACTCCAGGCCTGCCAGAATCAATCCACGCTTGTTTCATGAAACCGTATGCTGACACGACAGGGGTATTCTCATCAATAAGCAAGTATTCCCTGCCCTCAGCAGGGTTAAAGTCTGCTAAATCCCCTATGATAATCCCCGTAGCATCATACCCTTCAGGCTCGCTATCTGCCTGTTCATCGGCCGATGCTGGAGATAAAATCGGGGTCAAAAATGAAATTACCATTATGCCGATTAAAAACAATGATTTTGTAGAGCGTTTTTCCGACATATTAGAGACCCAACTAAATGCAACCTTGCATTCAATTTGAGCAGTGAAAAAGAAGTATTTAAGTGTCCGTCTGTTAGGAGTCAGTAATGCTCATTGTCAAACCGCTTGCCACTAATTTGAAACTTAGAGTCATCTCTAGTCTATTTCTGGCCTCCATTATGGTTCTTTCAACTGCAATTTCATCAGACAACTCTCAGCAGATGTATCAAGGAAGTGAACCATGTCAAGATATTTCAGAATTACAGTTTAACGCTACCAAAGCCAATCAATCTGTGTCTTGGCAAACCGGCTTAGGCTATCGCCTTCCCGGATCTAACGCATCTGCAGAACTACGCCAATCTATCACTGAAAATCTAACACAGTGGTCCTTTGTTGAATCTTCTCACCAAAGAGAGAACTTCAACCTTACAAACCTGGTTGGAAGTTACAGCCCCGAAAATACCACTGGTCAAAATATAATATTTGTAGCTCACTATGATAGTAGATACATAGCAGATAGAGATGCTGATGAATCAAAAAGAAGTCAACCAATTCCGGGTGCAAACGATGGAGCTAGTGGTGTTGCTGTACTTATGGAACTTGGAAGAATAATACCATCATTACAGATTAATCACGATGTAACTCTATTCTTTACTGATGCCGAGGACCAGGGACAGCCCTTTATGGCAAATACTTGGTCATACGGAGCAGATGCTTGGGTTAGTAATTTGACCAATGATTACAAAGATAATATCTCTGCATACATCGTAATTGATATGATAGGTGACGCTTATCTTGACTTTACAAGAGTAACAAGCACATCGGATAGACTTTGGGAAACAATAACACCAATAGCAGCCGCACTTGGTATGATTGATGGTGAACTAGATTGTAATGGTAACAATGGTTTGAACATATATAATCCAGACCCAAATGATGAGAGAGGCGTGATAGACGACCATATTGCCGCCCACAATGCTGGAATTCCCGCAATAAATCTAATTGACATAAATTATGGTGAAAATGCATCTGCTTTTGGAGGGCACTGGCATACTCAAAATGATACTGCAGACAAAGTAAGTTCACAGTCACTTAACTATATCGGCTCCATTCTAGAACTTGGTTTGAGGACATCTGCTTGGACTTTAGTAGACGATATTACAAATGAACAAGAACTTAACAACACGGGCAACAGTAATTCACAGAGTGACGATTCGGTAAATCTAGATGACAACTCTAAAAGTAATTTAATTGGATATCTAGCAATCATTGTGGTTTCAACTATACTATTACTGATATTAGTGGCAGATATTTCTGTCAAAAGGTGATAGTGAGCGCGGACAAACAGGGGAAGAGGTATTATCCGCGCACTCTACCGTAACTACATGGAGGGCATGTGATGGCTGAGAAAACTTATGAGCAACGCAGGTCTGAACTAAGGAAACGTGTTCAATCACAAATTGAGTCTCCAAATGAACAAATGCATTATTCCGATTTTGACCAGAACGACGAAATTATTGAAGAAGAAGTCGTCGTCAAACCTATGATTGATTTAGATTATGATGAACGTTCTAAATTACGCATGATTGCCGCCATTGCAATACTGATAGGTAGTATATTAGGAATAATTAGTGGCGGAATACTGCTTCAAGGAAACCCGGATGATTTGTTAAACTCTTCACTATTTAATGAGGCTGAAACAGTAGATTTGACTGGCCAGGTACTGACTGATGACGGGGTTACAATAAACAACGCAACTATACAATTGTACGAAGATAATTCAAATTCAGTAATTCAAACAGTCATTACTAATGACAATGGATACTTCCAGTTGGAAAACGTCAAACCAGAAACAATGGTAATTAGGGTTGTGAAAGACGATTTCAGCAGCCTTGAGCGCACATTTATTGCCGAAGATGGATTAATGAGTCCTTTTACTATGAAGAATGGTGATTCTTCGACCATAATACAAGAAGACTTTGTTGGTAGTGAAGGCGGATGGACTCTTGAAGCAGCTGTTGCTTTATCCACATTTCTTGGAGTGATGACCATTATCACTGGTTTTGTTGGCATACAAGCATCGGTAGAAACTAGAAGAGCATCCCGGTACAGAAGAACACAATATCTTGCTGGAATAAGTTTGTTTAGCCGTGGGCTTATTTGGATAGGACCAATTTTGATTTTGGCTGGGATGGCGTTAAATTCGCTGGTAAAAGACCAGTATGAAGATTATTTTGAGGAATAAAAATGTACCTCATTTCAGTCGAAGGAGGAGACGGTTCTGGCAAAGGAGAGGCTGCTAGGATAATTGGTGAAATTCTAAATGAGTTCCCATTTCCGAAAATATATTCGACACACGAACCTAGGCGGCATAGTGAATTAGGAAAATTGGCGCTTGAATCTGTAATGAAGGGTGACAAAACTCCTTTGCAAGAAGCTGGGTTGTTCGCAGCAGACAGATTAGACCATTCGCATACCATCATCAAACCTTTGCTCGAGAAAGGGCAGGTCGTAGTATCGGATCGAAATATACACTCATCAATGATTTATCAGGGAATTGTTGGAGATTTGGGTATTGAAGATGTTGTTAAAATGAATGCAGCAGCAATGATTCCAGATTTGGTAATTTGGATAGATTGCGACCCTGCAAAGGCCATGAAAAGGATCCAATCTGGTACATTAAGAATGACCAGTAATAAGCAAGAATATTTTGAAACTACCGAAATTCAAAAGCAAATACGTAAGGGCTTTAGAGATTTATTATCTGGTGAAATTAGTGTTCCAGAGCCATTTGATAAATGCCAGGTTGTTGGGCCTATCTTAAATGAATCTGGACTAGATGAATTAAAGAAAAAACTAAGTGATACTCTTAGAACTTTCTTTAACAAGAAACCAGCCCCGTTAAATGTAGACAGCGACAAAGTTGACAGATACTTACTTTCTAAGATGGTTGGTAATTTAGAAACCCAAACAAGACTCCCTGGCGCGCCAAAAAACATGACCGCTATACATGAGGGTTGGTTGGCAAATATTTCTCCTGCGAAATGGATGGAATTTGCAGAAAATAATTGGCCCAAAAAATCAGCTAAGGAGTTTGACGTCCCAATTAACCCATTTTCACTATCTTCTTGGTCAATACTTGGTTCTTTATCCATTATTGGAGGCTCGACTGAGGTCCCGAAGTTGCATAAACTTCTTGGCCCTCACAGAATGATAACAAGAAGGCATACTCAACGATTAGTTAAGTGGTTAGAAGAAGAAAAGTGGATTAACAAACAATTCAACCACGTACCATTCTCTGATGCGAAAGTGTTCAAACTTAGGGAAGAACGTTTAGGCTTTGGTAGACTTGCATTAGCAATGTGGCCTTTAAGAACATCGATATCATCATGGAGACGGGCGAATCCAAATAGTAAATGGGAAGTCTGCCTCGAAGAAATAATTCAAAATAATCCTGCAAAACTACCTGCTTATCAACTTAAAAAATGTGTTGGAGACGTAATTGGTAGATTAGTAATACTTACCAGCGGACATCTTGAATGCCCCGTGCCTAGTAGTACAGAAGAACTAATCGTTTGGTGGAAAACGCTTCCTCCTTAATCTACTCTTCTTCGACAAGTTGAAACTTCATTCCACCTGGCAAAGCGACATTTGATGCTGATTTGAAATATTTAGACTTGGCAGAATAAGTAGCACTGATTAATACCCCCAAGCCGACACCAAAGCCAATTCCAGTAAGTGGGCGAGTGAAGTTATTTGATTCATAAGAAGTTAGTAATTGAGTGAAACCATCAATTATCAATGGTAAACAAAGTGCAATCCCACATAAAAGCCATACCAAGGTTCTGCGATTATTCAGATAGGTGTTAAGTAACCATCTATCGGGTAGTAAAGAAAGACAAGTATCTTTTACAGTCCAACGATTGTATCCCTTTCTTGAAAACCAAAAACCCCCAACAGCAAGGCCGAAAAAGATTCCCACGTCTCTAGTGCAAACTGGCATTTGATTGTCATTTATTATCCAAGAACGCTCATATTTTTGATGACAGTTAAGATCTCCAAAGCCATAAGCTAATGCTGAGTAAGGATCTAATTCCGTCCATGCAAAATCATCCTGTGGATTATCGTTTCCTGATGACCAAAGACCATCACTTGTTGCATAATCAAAAGCATTTGCTCTGCCTTCCAGAGGAGGCACTTCGCCAGTACCAACCAACATCGGGGCTACAAAAAAAGATATCAAAAAGAAACCTGAGACGTAAAAAACCCAGTTCCCAACCTTCCTCTCACGGTCGCGAGAGGTTAATCCATTCTTGTTCACATGCACCCTAACAAGAAACGACTTATAATGAATTCAGGTCAAAGTATTCTTCTACAATCCTGCTTTGGCCATGATATGGCAGATGAAGTTGGTGAACCGGTTGGACTTACCATGGGCTTCCAAGCCGGTGGTTTAATTGGTCTCTATCTTGGTTTTTCTCTTGCCACAATTTCGGTACTTACTGACGCCGAGAATGTTCAAAGAACGATTTCTTTGATGTGCTTTCCCCCATTCATATTTTCAATCTTGCTCGGACCATTCTTGGCTCGAAGGAAAAAACCAGTAATGCTCACTAAAGAACCTCTTATTGAGGCAAGAGAAATATTATCCAAGTTCAATGAAGGGCAAGGTAAATGGCGAACTTTGAGTCATATCTCAAGCGATGGAATGAACCTAAGAATCGATATGCATAATCTTACTAATGTAGAAGGAGTTGTAGATGGGGCTCTAGACATCGCTGAAACAACTACTGTGAAGTTTATTGTCGGTAGGGGCAATCATAAGAGTTCTTCTCCAGAACTAAGAAATCGGGTCTTAAAACGGGTTGAAGAGAAAGTAGGAGTTTTGCGAAGGTCTCGTAAAGCGAAATCTATAGAAGTCAACCCAATAGCCTCCCATGAGTATAATGATTATCAGAATAAATTGAACAGAATATTATTGATATTACTACCAATTGTTTCCTTTTTGGCTTGGTTAGAGATGAGAAATTGAGTAAACTAAGTTCAACAGATATTATTTATTCGCTACGCCTAGTTCAATCATGCGCGAGGTTACTCTGTTTTGGAAAAGGTCTCGTCTTGCCAACCTAGACATCGGCGGGATTATCGATATTTTTACTCAAGTTGAGTTTATCTCCTATGTCAAAAGAGTACCCAAAGATATCCGGATTATTGTAAAAGCGAATTTTTGTGAGGGGCGTTCGCCCAAAGACATCGAAGACCTTCATTTCTTGGAATTGCTAGAGGTAATTCTTGAGCCAAAGGACAACTCTGACAGCTACATCATATTGGTTAAAATAAACCACTCGGTATCTAATTTAAATGCTAGAACTAATGGAACAAGCGCTGTACCAGGGTGCAGGTTAGATGGTGAAGGACTTAACTACATAATTCAAGGACCGCCGTTGAAATTACGCCTGGTATCGACACTAGCAAGGTTAATTTCTCAACCCGATAGAATTAGCGCTAGAAGTTTAGATTTTAATTCAACTTTAGACCGCTCAGTGCTTAACCCAAAACAGTTAAAATTGGCAAAGTTCGCATATGATAGAGGATATTTTGACATCCCTAAGAGGACAAGGATTTCTGATTTAGCAACCGAGATAGGTTTGGCTAGAGCAACTATTTCAGAACATTTAGCTCGCGTTGAATCAATCTTGATGGACGATATGTTCTCTTCTTATGATGAGATTTACACCGACCCCAAGGTAGTCAAAAATCTAATCGAAACTGTAGTACTAGAATCAGAAAGTGAGGAACTTGACGTTACAGATAACATGATCCACTTACTAAACAATATTAAGACATCAATAAAAACTCAATTAGTTAACTTGAATGATGATTTATATGAAGGGATTACCGGTGAAGAAATGATTGAATTAGCTGTCAAAGAACACCAAGAAAATCTAAGTTATATCGATGATGTGATTGATGAAAAACTCAAATCTTCATCAAACTAATGGGACTATTTACAAGATACGAGGTTATACCAGTTGTATGACCCGGACAGCCGACTTGCTTCGACGCCTGTCCAAAGAGGGTATAGAAGTGCCGAAACATATCCGAAAAGCAATGTTACAAGTTGATTTAGAAGATTTTACTGATTATGATGTATCGCCTTTTTATGCGGACAGACCAGTGCCCTACATAGAATCTAATTCAGGGAATATCAAAACAATCTCAGCACCTCATATGATCATCAGCCTTCTGCATCACATGGAATTAGATATGGGCCAAGAAGTAATAGTCATTGGATGTAAAGGTGGGTATTTAGCAGCACTAATAGCCAGCATTGTTGGTGAAAAAGGGCGGGTAAATGTACTAGATCCATCCTCTGAGGTAGTTAATTACACCAAGGAGAGACTATCACATTGGCCAACAGTTGAGATAAGAAGAATCGAAGATTTATCTGTTGCACCTGTCGCTTTTCCGGGAGAATTTAACCGAGTAATTATGACGGGGCAAATTGATGTGATACCACAATGGGTCAAATCTCGAATCTCTGATGGTGGCTTTATTGTTGCCCCGCTAGGTAATTTAGAATCACAAAAACTTATGAAAATGGAGTACCAAGATCAATATGAACTTGAAACCGATTTAGGTAATGTATGCTTTGGTCCAATCGATGTCGATTCACAAACAAACCCTCACTTACACCCCAAAGAGTTAGCAGACCTTATTGAATTGTCAATCGAAACCTGTGAAGAACTAGAAATAATTGACTTTGAAGAGATGCAAAGTTTACAAGATTTAGTTGCTAGGTTGAACAATTTACCTGATGACACGCCCCCAATAGGAGAAGGTAATGTGCCGATTTCACAGCATCCAATGGTCAAATTACTATGGCATTATTCTCCATCTTTCCTAAGACTATGGCCAATAATCCAAGTTATGTTGCACCCAATGATTTCTAACTTTGAATACAACAATCTGGATGGTTACGACGAAGATCAAGATATTGACTGGTGATGAAATTGGCCGGACGCTCTGCAATGGCATTACAACATCTCAAAAGTCGAGATGACCGAAAGAAGCGACGTGCTGTAAGAGAACTATTTGAAATCGACAATGAGGAATATTTGGAATCATTCGTTCCTTTATTGAATGATAAAGATAATTGGTACCAAACCAAGGCCCTAGATGCTTTCAAAACTTGGGCTAAACGAAGAGATATATCCATACTAGAGGTATTAATTAATCATAAAAAAATAGCATATAACCGTGTTGCTGCAAATATGCTCTTATCATTCAAAGCCGAAGACTCTGAGTTAGCTGAAGATTTATTCGCCAAGGATGATTTGTTGTGTAAAATAAAATCCTGTGAATATATACTTCGGTGCGATAACCAAGATGAATTTTTTAATAGGGTGAAAAATCATGACTCCCCAAAAATAAGAATAATCGCACTAAATAGCAAATATGCTGATTCAAAAATAGTCGAAAACATGCTGGAAGATGAATCTACCAACGTAGTCCAAGTGGCATTGAAAAAATTGCAAGATGGTAATATTAAATTATCATCAAAGTCAATAAAATCAATGCTCGAAAATGGTGTAGATCCTAAATTGATTATCCCACATGCACTTGCTAATGATGAAAATATTGTGACAACTCTAATTAAATCCCTTGATTCTAACGGGAAAAAGGCATTTGTTAAGTATCTAAGAAAAAGATTTAGTGAAGTTGAAGATGATATAATTCAAATTCTGATTAATAAAAATGAATATGAAATTATTGGGCGATGGTTACAAGGTAAAAGAGGCGAGAAAGTCGACTCGCTTAGATGGCAAATTATTGCCCGTGATGAAGTAAATGAAATCGAGAGGTGTCGATTAATTGAACGACTATTTTCTCGTGCTAATGAACCAGAAATTATCGAACAGGCAAAAAATATTGCCAATAACTCTACTAGCGAGTTGATTAGAATTACAGCGCAGAACCTTTCAACCGCCGGCTCTTAGCAGAAAATATGACTGACAGTTCAGGTCTAACCTTCCGACTGGATGCAACAAAAGGCGAAACACGATTTCTAAATGTACAAATAGAGATTGAGCCACCTTTTACTAAGAGTAAACTAGAGCTGAAATTTCCCCGGTGGGTGCCTGGCTCATACTTTATTAGAGAACCAATGCAATATCTAACTGACATAAACTGCATACAAGGTGAAACAAGTTTGAAATTTGTCAGAAAAGGTGTTGATGCAGTTTCTATAAAATCTATCAACAATGATCAAAATATCATTGTAAATTACAAAATCCTAGGAATTGAATTATCAGTAAGGTCAACTCATATTGATGATAGTCACTTACATATGATGCCCCCATTTACTTTCTTACTACCCACATCTGGAATAGAAAAAACAAGAATGAATCTGCCTCATAATATCTCATTACACGCCCCAAGTGGTTGGACTCCCGCAACTCAATTAACGGCAATTGGCAGTAAAGAAAATTGCACTAGCATCAACTCTATCAAAGGTGACACTTTCTATTTACAAGCCTCAAATCGAGATATATTATTAGATGGTATTATTGAAATAAATTCTAGAGATAATATTCTATTCTCAGTTGATGGCAGAAATCATATACTGAAATTATGGGATAGTGGAGGTTATGAACCAGACAAAGAGGTGGTCACAAAATTTGTTGATGATATGACTAAAGTAGTAAAAGAATATCATGCACTCTTCGAAAAACCTGATTGGGGAGACTATGTAGTGGTTTTGCAATTAACGGAATCTTCTAGAGGTGGCTTAGAACATCTAAACTCCCAAACTTCAATGCTTCCAAGAAATTGCTTGATCCAAGGGCATGAAGATGAGTATAGAGACTTAGTGAGTTTATTTAGCCATGAATATTTACATCAATGGAATGTTAAGCGACTTCGACCAAAAAACTTTGTCGACTATGATTTACAACAAGAAGTGCATACTACCCTACTATGGTGGTTTGAGGGATGTACTTCTTGGCTTGGAGATATGTTATGCGTGAGATCTGGGGCATGGTCTGAAGAGGATTGGAGAAAGGACATGGAGAGAAAACTAGGCCGGCACACTGTCAGAAACGGTATGACTCATGAATCTCTTGCAGAATCAAGTCACGATGCTTGGATACACCTCTATAGAAGCCATAGCTTCTCGAGAGAAATACAAATATCATATTACTTAGAAGGAGAATTAGCAATATTCTGTATTGATGCGGAATTGAGAAAGCGTTCAAAAGGAAAATATGGCATTTGTGATCTAATGGTAAGACTATGCAAAAAATATGCAATTGGCTATCCAAATGTCGAAAGGATAGGCATTGATTATCAAGATATTCGTAAAGAATTAGTTTCCATGGAAGGAGGTAGGAATCTGGGAATGTATCTAGATAAACTTATTTTTGATAAACAGGTACCTGATTTAGCACATGCTTTTTCCTTCTACGGCTTAGAACTGGCCTCCAAGAAATCAATAGATGACAAGACCTCTACAGCTTGGCTAGGATTAAGTATAGCTATGGAAAATAATCGACTAATTGTGTCATCACACCAAAATGATTCGCCATTAAGAAATCTTATTATGCCTGGTGATGAGTTAATCTCTATCAATAAAATAAGGCTTAAAAGCGTTAAATCAATGAAGAGTATTTTATCAAATCTAAACCCAGAAAATGTCGAGTTGTGTTATACTCATGAAGGAATTGTAAAGACCGATATAATTAGTCTAAGAATAGAGCCGGATTTGAAAAGTAAGGTAAGTGGAAAGGGTAATAAAAAGTGGCGAAATTACATATCTTCAAGAATCTAACTTAATTCATGTAAAGTAACCATAATAGGCGGAAGGTCATAAATCACCACATGCTTGGTGGTTTTTGGTGGGTATAACTCATTGCTCAAGCACATCTCTATGACGTCCGCCTTCTCGACTGATTCAATATTAGCATTGGGCCATAATTCTAAACTAATTAATTCTGACTTGAGATAATCAAGACAAATTGCTGGTATTAATTTCAATCCAAGTTCTTTTGCGACCGATAACCGGTGATGTCCATCAAGTAATGCACCAGTGTGAGTATCTACCAATATTGGTTTGGTAAAGCCGCCCCACCTTTGGGTCATGTCAAGAAGTTTGTTGCGAGGCTTAATCCTTATTTCTTCATGCGCCTTAAGCCAATCTACAGGTACCAACTGTACGTCTTCTTCAGTCCACATAGAACTGGGAACAGTATTTCAAGGATAATACTTTGGCAGGAACCAAAGGGAATGGAGATTAGTTTGCAAAATTATGAATTCGGCAAAGAATCTGATTTAGCGGGAATGCCATTAACCGATAGCATCAATCAATTTGTTGACCAATTGCCAAATGAATTGGCCTTTGTCCTCAATAAGATCTCTTTGGCTAATGGTGGTGCATGGTTGGTAGGTGGAGCAGTTAGAGATGCTGCGCTTGGAATATATCCAAATGATATCGACATTGCTACCGACCTTGAGCCTGAAAGGTTACTTTCAATATTTCCCGGCTCTATAGAGACGGGTATTGCGTTTGGCACCATAACAATAAGGTCAGGAGAGTATCATTTTCAAACCACAACGTTAAGATCAGAAGATAATTACTCTGATAACAGAAGACCAAATTCGGTTAAATGGGAAACTTCATTGAAAAGTGACTTAGAAAGGCGAGATTTTACCATCAATGCGATGGCAATTGATGTAGCTAGGCGTATTCTCTACGACCCGCATAAAGGATTGATTGATTTAGAATCCAAAATAATTAGATGTGTTGGAACCCCTATGCAAAGGATTTCAGAGGATGCATTAAGAATGCTTAGAGCATACCGATTTTTAGGGCACCGAGGAAATAAAGTATGGCAACTAGAAAGCCAACTTCAAGATGCGATAAAGAATAACTCTTTCTTAATTAAAGGCTTAGCTAGAGAGCGCATATGGCAAGAACTCAAAAAAATATTAAATTCAAATGTTGCTTGCGAAATAGTTGAAAAAATGCTTGAACATGATATTCTTGATAATATATTTAATTGTAGTATTGACAATAAATCACGATTAAAAAGGGCATTAAATGACAGCAAACTATTAGATTATATCTCCCTTCTAGTCTTGATTCTTAATCACTTACCAAACTCGGAAATTATCAAAGTATGTCAATCCCTAAAATTACCCAACAAGGACCTAAAAATGGTTCAAAACACAATATATCACCAAGGTAAATTACCAAAAATAGCGGTTTCCGAATTGAGAGTTTTCAGATATTTATTATCAGAACGTTGTATGCAGCAATTGCAATTTGAATTAATTATCAGAAAAAATTTGTTAGTAAATACCGAAGAAATAGATTATTTGCAAGTTATTTTAATTATTGATGAAATTCAAAAATTAAAGCCCTTGAAAAAAGATCATCAAATAATCGACGGACATTGGTTAATGGCTGCGACAAATTTAGGCCAAGGTGAGCGATTAGGTCGCTTAAAAGAGTGGTTGTATCGACTGCAAATTGAACATGATTTGTCAAATATTCATGAAGTGAGTGAATTACTTTGTAAAATTCAATGGCTAGATGTTGACTTCCAGTCATGGCCGAAATTATCGCTCTAGTGAAGGCACCAAATTGAATAACAAGAATTACCACGGTAGGCCATGTTCAGTGGGCGAATCTCAGAAATTGTTGCCAAGCAAATTGAGAATAAAATTGCGGAAAGGGGAGATTTAACCTCACTAAGTGACTCAGAATTGTCTCAATTAGCAATAGAGTTTGTCGGAGATGCACCGCCTTCGCATGTTCCAAGAGAAACAGTAATACAGATTCTATCACAGCAACCTGAAATTACCGCATGGCGTGCTGAAGTGACAGCTACAGCAAAAAAGGCTGCACAGGAAAAAGTGTCTCAAATGGTTGCTAATGTTGACCCTAGGATGGCTGAAATGATTAAACAACAATTTGGCCAATGGTTGCAAAACTCTGGACTGTCAACTGCTGAAATAACCTCAAAAATTGATACTAATAGTGACGGTTTACTGAGCCGCAACGAATTAAATAATTTCATCGAGAATTTATCGGGAAGTCAACCACCAGAGTGGGTATCTGATACTGTCATATCGATATTAGATTCAGACGGTAATGGGGTTATTGAAGTCCAAGAGCTATGGACATATCTAGAATCTATTGGTTTTGAAAAACCAGTCATAGTGGACCCTATTATCGAGGAAGAAGAAATTAAAGAATCAATAAACGAAGAAGAGTTTGAAGAAATGCTCGATGAGATTGAAGTTGCCCCTGTTGAGGAAGATGATGAAATTATCTTACCTGAAAGTAATGATTTAAGTGAAGTTACACTAGAACAACCAGAAGTTGAACAAGAGGCTCCAACTCCTTTAGTAACAACCTCTATAGAGAAATTAATTGAGAGCCTACACTCAACTAGACTTCATAGCGAAGCAAAATCAGTGATCGACACATCAGAACCTGGCAACTGCTCCCTTAGTATCAAGAGAGTTGAGAGAAATCTGATGGTTATGGATAATTATCGTGGAGGAATGACAATAGTTGGACTCTTAGATAATGGTCCTTTTACAGTAGCTGTATTGTTTGAACCCGAGTACAACGAGATTATAGAAAATTCGTCAGGTAAAACAGCCCACTTTATTGGAAAATTACATGACTGGTCAAGTGGCCTTAGACAGGCGAAACTAAAAGGCACCGGATTGCAAATAAAGTAAGTTTACTTTAGTGAACGAGCAATTACAATCCTCTGTACTTCTTGGGTACCCTCGTAAATTTGAGTTATTTTCGCATCACGGAAGAACCTTTCAACTGGGAATTCCTTGGTATAGCCATAACCTCCAAGGACTTGTATTGCTCTTTCTGAGACCCACATTGCGGTATCACCAGCATACAATTTAGCCATACTAGCCTCTTGAGTATGTCGTTTTCCACCGTTTTCATAGTGTTCTTGTTTAGCCCAGGATGCGCGATAAACTAGCTGCCTAGCGGCTTCTATTCTTGTTGCCATATCGGCCAAATAAGACATTATCATTTGGTGATGGGCTATTGGTTTACCAAATGCTTCTCTTTCATGAGCGTAATTAAGCGCGGATTCATAAGCCCCTTGGGCAATTCCTAATGCTTGGGCTGCAATACCAATTCTGCTGTTATCTAAAGCATTCATAGCAATAGGAAATCCATTGCCAATTCCCTTCAGGACGTTTTCAACTGGCACCTTACAATCATTGAGCACTAACGTACAGGTGTCAGATGACCTAATTCCCAACTTATCTTCTTTCTTGCCAACGGTGAATCCGTCGAAGGATGATTCTACAATAAACGCAGTTGTTCCGCCGTGCCTTTTAACTCCATAATCCGGATGGTCAACATCCTTGGCAAATAGAACTAATATTTTGGCTTGGGCACCGTTGGTAACCCACATCTTTTCTCCGTTCAAAATGAAGTGTGAACCGTCTTCGGATAGTTTAGCCTTGCATATCATTGCTGCTGCATCAGTACCAGCACCCGCTTCTGATAGCGAGTAGGCACCCACTTCACCAGCTGCAAGTCTTGGCAAATACTTTGATTTCTGGTGTTTATCACCGTGTAAAGAGATTGTTTTAGCACAAAGACCAACATGGACACAAAACATAACTCCGAAGGAGGGATCAACCCTTGAAAGCTCTTCAACGATTATTGATTCTGAGATATCATCGACTGGAGAGCCCCCATAATCTTCAGGAATAGTAACTCCTTGGAGCCCGTATTCTAGAAATTGTTGCCATTCTTCTGATGGTGGTTGTTGATTACTGTCTCTATGTTCGACGGTAGGCGCCAAAACCGTTTCGGCAAAATCTCTCACGAGTTCTCTAATCATTTGTTGTTCATCACTTTCTGCGTAATTCATAACTCTCCCTAACTTATCCAACAGGCCAACTCACTTAACCCGTTTGCTTAGTGAAAAATGGCACTTTTCCCAAATTGTTCATATATGATGCCCATGAGCCGCGGTTAGGAGGAATCATTTTGGATGAAGAAACCGTTGAATTTAACGTAGCACACAATAGAAAATACTCTACCGAGCACCTATGGTATCAAGAAAAAGATGACCGCTTGATGATCGGCGTGAGTGAATTTCTAAAATTAGAGATAGGAGAAGTACTGAGAATAATTTTACCCCAAGCTGAGACTGAAGTTGATGAAGGCGATGGCATGTTCTCAATATGGACTGCTGAAGAAAAGAAGCCATTCGCTGCCCCATTTTCTGGACTAATAGCCGAAGTTAATGGAGAAGTAGAAATCAATCCAGATTTGGCTAATGACTCTGCCTATGACCTTGGTTGGATTATTATCTTAGAGCCCCATAATTTAGATTTAGAACTACTATTAGACCCTGATGAATATGTTGAATATCTCGCAGAGCTTTGATGGCAAAGGTGACCATCATGAGAGAAATTGCGATTCTAAAAGAGAGTTTAATCAACGCTCCAATTATTTGGAAAGGCGATTATCCATATTTCATCCATCCAATTACTGATGGAGTACCTAGATTAGAACCAGAAGTTCTCAAAGCGGTTATTGAACTCTCAGTCCCGCTAATAGATTGGGGAACTGTCGATATGATTATTGGAATTGAGGCGATGGGTCTTCCTTTGATGGCACCACTCTCAATGCGGACTGGAATACCAATGGTGATTGGGCGAAAACGCCAATACGGACTTGAAGGTGAGATTGAAATTAATCAAGAAACTGGCTATTCTAAAGGAAGCATATTCCTCAATGATATCAAACATGGTGAAAATTTAGTAATCATAGATGATGTATTATCAACAGGTGGAACTATTAGATCCGTCATTGAAGGAGTTAAGAAAACAGGAGCAATAATTCAAAACATAGTCGTTGTTGTTGAAAAAGGACCTGGTATGGCAACTCTTCAGAAGGATTATCCAGAAATAAGGTTCGATTCCTTGGTAAAACTAGAAATGGATGGCGAAAAAGTCGTCATTCTTGATTAAGGAAGTGATTAATTGGACCTATCTAGACATGACTTTAAACTAAATGATTTAGTTGATAAAATTAAGGAAAACGATAACCGTCTAATTGCTTTGCAAGTGCCTGAAGGACTTAAAATGCAAGCTCTTGAAATGATGGATGAAATAGAAACCGAAACCAGTGCAAAAGTGATATTGGCTGCAGACCCTTGTTACGGTGCTTGTGATTTAGTGCATGATAAAATGCAAATGATGGGAGTTGAACTAGTTGCTCACATGGGCCATTCCCAAATGAACATAGATTCTGGCATGCCAACAGAATTCATTGATGTGACTTATGATGGTGACCCTGAATTAAAACCTGTAATACCTACTCTAAATAGACATCTTGCCATGGCTAGAGAAAGAATGGCAAATCAGCATGAGAATACAATACTCTCAGAAGAAGCTGCTCAAGAAAAATTCATGGACGCGGTTGGTAGAATGGCTCCGCTAACTGATACAAAACTTGGCTTGGTAGGTTCAATACAGCACTTACACCTACTACCTGACTTCCATGATAGACTTGAAGCTGCAGGCTATGATGTCACTATTCCAATTGGTGGAGCAAGACTATCATTCCCGGGTCAAGTACTCGGCTGTAATTATTCTGGAGATGATCCAAGTATCGGGCATTACCTATTTTTGGGGTCCGGAGATTTTCATCCAATTGGCCTAGTCCTGCATACTGGAAAACCATTAGCAATGCTTGACCCATACTCAGGAGATGCTCAAGAGATGTCTTTCGAACGGATTGAAAGGATACTTAGACAACGCTTTGGCTTGATAATGTCTAGCCAAGACTGTCAGTCTTTTGGCATATTGATTGGTGAAAAGCCAGGACAAATGAGAAGAACACTTGCTTTGAGAATGAAAAGATTATTAGAAAAGCATGGAAAAAAGGGCTATTTGTTAGCACTTGAACACATTGGACCTGACCTGATTGATTTCTATCCAGTTGACGCATTTGTCAACACTGCATGCCCTAGAATTGCTATTGATGATGCGGTAAGATATCGAAAACCTTTGATTACCCCATTTGAATTAGAAGTGGCTCTGGGCGAGAAGAAATGGGAAACTGGATATATGTTTGATGAGATACCTTGACTGACAAAATATCAATAATTACTCGTTGTTAAAGCGTATATTCAATAACGGTTGGCGTAACCCTTCCGATGTTATGAGTGGCTATCTTGACCGAATTGGTGCCGGTTACGTCATCAAAGACCCAGGACCTTTGGATTTTGATTATGTACCTGAGAACATTGTTGGAAGAGAAGATTTTCAAAATAAGTTAGCCGCTAGGTTTTCTTCTATAGACCGACCAGAGGCTAGTTGCAGAGCAGTCATATCAGGTCCAGTAGGGAGCGGTAAAACTGTTCTTGTCAAAACCTTCTGCCGTGACCTTAAACGACATTTAGCCAATAGAAGAGAGATTCGTATAGCCCATGTCAACTGCCGCAACGCCTCAACTAGCACTAGAGTCGTTCAACGAATACTGCATGCAATAGACCCTGGTCATCCTGACAGAGGACTCTCTGTGGGAGAGTTATTACTCAGTTTAAGGAAACTAACTAGACGGAATTCAGCTCATTTAATCGTGATATTAGATGAAGTAGATCATATGTTGAGAAGATCCGGCGATGATATTCTTTACCAACTACTGCGAATTGATGAAGACCAAGAAGGCAAAGGTACTCTTTCACTAATTCTAATTAGCCAGGAACAAATTATCGATGTTTTAGAGACCGCAGTACTATCAAGGATGGGTAAGACTAATTTAATTCAAATTCCGTCTTACAATGAAGAAGAATTGTACAAAATTAGTAAACAGAGAGTTGATTTAGCGTTAACAAATGGTTCATGCTCAGATGATATTGTTAGATTAATCGCACAGAAGTCTGCACCAATAGGTGATGCAAGATTGGCCATTGAGTTACTAAAAGCTGCAGCTGAGGCTTGTGAAATAAGACAGGACGATCATACACTTAGAGAAATTAGTGCGGATGATGTGCACTCAAAAGACAAAGAACTCTCAGTTGACGTTGTTAGTGAAATTGATTCTCTAGAAAATCTTCAAGCTCATGCAATGTTAGTCCTGCTAGCCATCTGCCGAAGACTTAGGAAAGAGAGTTCGATGACCACGGGAGACGTAGAAAATCTTTACGCAGTAGTTTGTGAGGAATATGATCAAAAAATGAAGAGTCACACTACATTGTGGAAATATCTCAAGGAACTTGAGAAGCGCCAACTAATCGTCACTAGGATCTCCACAGTTGTCGGTGGAAGGGGAAGAACTACCCATCTTTCAATGCCTCACTTCTTACCTAGTGATATTGCTAAAAGATTAGAAATGCTGGTAAAAAAGGAATTGTGACGGCTTCTATAACTCAATGTTTTATGCGGTGAGCATAAATACAGGTCACTGTTCGGCAACCTGTCTTAGAGGCGTTAATATGGCTAGAGGTCAACAAGGAGAACTCGTTGCTGTCGTAAATGACACAAACCCAAAGAGTAACGGCAGAGCCTATTCACTGAAAATCAGTGGTAATAATCACTCACAATTACTCGGTAAGAAAATTGGCGATGTCGTTGATGGTATTTTCGTCGGAGAAGGAGACCAAACTCTTTCTGGCTACAAACTTCAAATTACTGGTGGCTCAGATAAAACTGGAACTCCTCTTAGAAGAGACCTAGAAGGTGGCTCACGCCAATCAATTCTAGTCACGGCTTCAACTGGTTTCAAAGGGCATAGTTTAGTGTTCAAGAATAAAGGCGGCGAGAAAAAGCGATTCCGCTACAAACCAAATGGTCTAAGGATGCGTAGAAACTTCCGTGGCAATACTATTACACAAGATACAAGACAAGTTAACCTCAAAGTTATCGAGTCTGGCAAGAAAGCACTATCAGACATTCTTGCATCGGGAAGCGAGGAAACATCGGAGTGAATCCCGAGAGGGTTTTCGTAGTAGGGGTTGACGGGAATGGCGAGAAAACTTCCCGAGCAGCCAACTGTAAACATTGGACTAGTTGGTCACGTCGATCACGGTAAAACCACTTTAACAAAAGCTCTTTCAGGAGTTTGGACTGACACTCACTCTGAAGAAAGGAAAAGAGGCATATCGATTAAACTAGGATATGCCGACACTGCATTTTACAAAACTAAAGATGGTATTTTTTATGCTACAGGAAAGCACCCAGAAGGTAAGAAAGATTCCCCTAGTGACTTGCAAAGAGTAGTGTCATTCGTCGATGCACCTGGTCACGAGACATTAATGGCAATCATGATTACTGGCGCTTCAATTATGGATGGTGCAATGTTAATGGTTGCAGCTAATGAAAAATGCCCCCAGCCCCAGACTAGAGAACACCTGATGGCTTTGAATATGTCTGGCATCAAAAACATTGTAGTTGTTCAAAATAAGATTGATTTAGTCAGTCGAGAACGAGCGATTGAATCTCATCAAGAAATTAAGAATTTTTTGACCGGTACGGTAGCAGAAAATGCACCTATAATACCTGTATCTGCTCATCATGACGTTAATCTGGATATTCTGATTAGCGCCATAGAGAACACGATCCCAACACCAGAGCGTGATGAAAAGGAAAAGCCATTGATGCATGTTGCAAGATCATTTGATATTAACAGACCTGGAACTCGACCAGCAAAACTGCTCGGTGGAGTGATTGGCGGAAGTATTGTCAGGGGCGAATTTAAAATTGGTGACAAGGTAGTAATTGGACCAGGAAGAAAAATTGAACAAGGTTCCAAAACTAGGTGGGAACCGATTTCTGCTACTGTTACAAGTATGCAGGGCGGCGGTTTAGCGTTAGAAAAAATGCATGCTGGAGGCCTTTGTGGGCTTGCAACTAAACTTGATCCATCAATCACTACTTCTGATAATTTGTCAGGACAAGTTGTCTCACTGGAAGGTGAGCTGCCTGAGGTAAGGTCTGCGTTAGAAATATCAGTTCACTTGATGGAATCAATGGTTTCTTCGGACCTAGATAAGCCAGAGAAAATTCAACCTCTAAGAAATAATGAAATGTTGATGATTAATGTAGCAACTGCAACATCTGTTGGAGTTACTAGAAATGCAGAAAAGACAAGAACTGCTTTGGAATTAAGATTACCAATCTGTGTTGATTCTGGAGAACGTGTTTCTCTTTCAAGAAGAATCGGTTCTCGATGGCGATTAATTGGATACGGCATAATACAATAGGCGGTATAATGACTCAGCAAATCATCATTGATGCGTGTGGCTGGGTCGCCATAATTGATGCTGGAATTAATTTTGAAATTGAATTAGAACATTTATTTGGGACATTTGAATTAATTATTCTTCCTGAAGTAACTGGCGAACTTGAGAAGTTGAACCTTAATCGGGCGAGGAAAAACTCATTACTGCTTGAATTACTAGCCAAGAAATCAACCAAGATAAGTTACCTTTCAAATGACTTAAGGCATACTGATGATATTATTTATGACTTAGCAGTAAATCAGAAATTAGCTGTTTTGACAGTCGACAAAAATCTAAAGATGCGGTTATTCAAATCCGGTATTGATGTGATTGAGGTCGTTCAAAGTAACCATCTTAACCTGATAGAAGGTCTATAGAACGTTTAAGGCAGAGTGAATAACCGGTCATCACCATGGCCATCCAATAATCTGAGTTTTACTCCTGCATCAATCCAGGCATGGGCATAATTTATAGCTCCATATGCTCTAATGTAATCGCCTACATTCATGAAGTGTTGTGCATCACTAGTATAATCATCTGCCATCCTAAGTAAAACCGTCAACATATCGTCTTGCTCAGTGCCCTTTTCATGAATTGGAGTGGCCTTTTTGCGTGCTTCTTTGGTTAAATTAAGGTAATGAGTTAGTTTTTCTTCACTAATTTTGTCATTGATATCGGTCATTCTCCATCCTCCTTCTGCCGTTTTAATAATCGCTTGACATCCTCTTGCCTTCCTAATGATTGGTATAATTCAACAGCAAGTGATAACCTTCCTTCATTTTCTGCTTGCTGAGCTCTAGTGAATATTGCTTTACGTTCATCCCAATCTCTGGCTAATGCTGCTTCAGCTGCTGCTTGGTAGCGACTTTCACGTTCCGAGTTTGCTAGATGAGGTGCTTTCCATAAACGGATTAAACCGTTTCTAGTTGCAGTAACCATACTATCATTAGTGATTTTCGTCAACAAATCACCTAAATCCATCTCATTACCAAGTTGGCTGCTTTCGCTATCAGAAGAATTTGAAAGATGGTATAGTAAGCCTTCAATACCAAGAATCCACCATCCATCTCCACAACGAATACCTTCCATTGGTTCTAAAGAATCTGATTGTAATTTTTCAATATGATCCCAGCCAAATGGATGAGGTATACCTTCCCAAATCTCACCAGAACTTGTCTGAAGTACCAAGCGTCCACTATCTAATCTAGAAACCCAACTCCAAGTTCGGTTTTCCAAACACCTCTTGGCATAATTATTACCTAATCGGCCACACCATAGCAAGCCATCATCTGATTGCCAAAGAATATGTTCTCTGTCCAACCAGCCTACTAATCTTCTAACCTTACCGGTTTCAAATCGCTTGATGCCAATTCCCTCATGAGAGAATAAGTGCAATTGCCCTTCCTTGCCTGATAAAATCCAACCACCACCTGGTCTGCTCATGACATCATTAAAACCACCATAAGTAGACCTCCCATCATGAATCATACTTCCATCAGTAGTTGATATTACATAGAAGCCATGTGCAGCTAAGGCTGCTAAAATACCGTTATTGTAGTTAATTGAATGAACCTTAAATGGGGTTTTAATTGACCATCTTTTACTTCCATCTGATTCTAAGAGGTATAATTCGAGACCACTACTTACCACAACCCCTCCTTCAACTGCTGCAATGCAAGAAATTCTAGAAGGTGCTTGCCATGACCATGATATGCTCCATGTCATTATTCATCACCGCCAATAATGCCCCAGGCAATCAATTGCGCTTTTGCTGCTTGGGTAAGTTCAAAATATCTACTGCGACCTTTCATCCTTACGTTTAGAATTCCTAACTTTAGTAACTTATTACTTATTTGAGACAACCTAGGGCGTTTAATCTCTAGATTAGACAGTATCTCTTTATCACTTGGAGAATATTTCCTCAACCTAGCAATAGACAACACATAGGATTCATTAGAGTTTAGGGAAGAGAGTGCCAATGAATCTAGCGGATAATCTGTTTTTGCTGAAAAGTTTTGATTTGACAGGTTCATTAACGCGCTCACGAACCGATTGGAACTTGTATCCGATATACCTTCAACGGTATTATTTGTCACCAGTGAGGCTAATAATGCAGCAATTTGAGTTGACAATAACCCAAGGTTCTGATTGGCATTAGTAGCATCATTTTCAGGCACATTATGGGATTCTGGTAATTCAAAGAAATCTTCACTTATGTCAATTCCAATTTCATCATGGATTAATTCAGCAGAGTCTTCGGCAGAAAATTCTATTTTTTCTTCGATTTCCACCAGATCTTTGGACACCCAAAGTTCTGCCCCCTGAGTCTCCATCTCATTGATCATAATACCTGGTGCTGACTTTTCTTTGTCGTCAAAGTCTCTTGTTCGACCTAACAGTCCACCAAATGCTCCTGCATTTATGTAAGGACGTTGTTTTACTGTTTCAGTATTCGTATCATCGGTAGACGGGAAAGCTGAGAATGTGTGCTCCTGTACATCTTCATCGAATTGTTGAGAGTCCGATAATTCGTCTAAGTCCAACTCAAAACCAAATGGGTTAGTAGTTTCCATTTGTGAAGTCAAATCACTTAACTCATCTCTCTCATCCCAGGGCAGAGATGCGTCGATTATTTGATCTGGTTTTGCTGATTCAAGATGGTCGATTACTTCCTTCTCATATTCTACTTTTTCAATCACATCTAACTCACTATCTTCTGTATTATGATTTATCAAAACTTCAATCCCGTCATTCTTCATCATCATATTATCTATTGCATCACGCATGAATTTGACTATTTCAATTGGAACCCCTGCAGTTTTTTTATGGATCACCTTAGCCTCGTCAAACGTGAGATTGAATCCCTTATTTGTCACAGATAGAATTCTTCGTTCAACCAATTCTTGCACTTCGTCTATGGTAAGTGAATTAATACTGACTTCATTAGCAAACGTATTCAGTAAATAATCTGGGATATTCATCCTCTGCTTTGGTTCAACAACCACGACAATTACCGCCTGTAAACGTTCTAGCGACGGCAGTACGTCACGCAGTGCAACTGAGAGTATACTTCCCTCAACATTTGGAGTATCAATTACAATTAACGGTAATTTGTTCTTAAAGGAACGTGAAAATTCCACCATTTTATTGACTAATTCAACTGAGTTTTCCGGGATATCATATCCAACCAGGCTAGAATACATTCGGTGCAGAAGGCTTTCACCAGGTTTTGAGGCGGCAATATGGTCAATATGGACATAAACTGGAGCTTCTGCCCCTGCACAACGAAGTAAGGATGTTCTACCACTACCAAGTTCTCCAACCATGAGTATACTACGATTGGATCTAAAAGTGATATTTTGCGTGATTCTTGCTCTCACCCCTAGCCTACCAACATACAAGTCGGATTGATTACTTTCTAACGGACTAGTTGAGAATGGATTGTATGCTAACTCTGGAATATCAAATTGCAACCCTTCTACACGCATGTAGACACCATCGACCAAGAGGGTATTTGATACTTCACCATAATCAATACCTTTAGAACCCGTTATCTCGCGTCAATCCGTTTATTCAACTGGTTATATCAGCCCAAATAACGCACAGTTAACGCACAATTAACGCGTTAATAAAAGCGTTAATAGCGTTAATCTACCCAACTTACAACCCATTGCTTATTTGCAGACTCGACATGGCCAGCAATAGTGAGAACATGCCAGTAGAGAATAGTCGATTAAGCGGTTTCTTCAAATTATCTGTAGAAGAACGACGAAAACTGGTTCAACTGCTATCTGGTATTTCTGATGAACATGTAGCGGCATTGGCCAATAATGGTGAATTAGACGACGATGCCGCCGATCGAATGATTGAGAATGTCATTGGAACTATGTCGCTACCAGTAGGGATAGCGACAAATTTTGTTATTGACGGTAAGCATTACCTCATTCCTTTCTGCCTGGAAGAATCTAGCGTTGTTGCCGCGGCATCAAATATGGCCAAAAGGTGCCTAGAGAATGGTGGATTTCGGACGCAAAATGATGGCCCTCTAATGATTGGTCAGTTGCAAATTTTAGATGTTGAAGATCTTGAAACGGCTATGAAAAGCATACATGAAGAAAAGGATAACATAATCAATTTATGCAATAGCCTGCCTTCTACAATGATAAAACTTGGCGGCGGTTGCAAAAGGATTGAAACTAGAATCATAGAAACTATGTCAGGCCCTATGCTCATCCTACACATTATTGTTGACTGTAGAGATGCTATGGGAGCTAACGCAGTTAATACAATGGCAGAATTAATCGCCCCTGAAATCGAAAGAATTACTGGAGGCAGAGTGCATTTGAAAATACTTTCAAACCTAGCCGCCCACAGATTAGCAAGGGTTTCTGCGACCTTCACCCCCGAAGAGATAGCTAATGACGGCACCAGAGAAAATGGACTTGATGTCATTCAAGGAATAATTGAAGCACATCATTTTGCCGTCAGCGACCCATTTAGAGCGACTACACACAATAAGGGAGTGATGAATGCAATCAGCAGTGTTGCTGTAGCCTGCGGACAAGACTGGCGTGCTATTGAAGCTGGCTGTCATGCTTGGGCATCTTACTCTAGCCACCATTACACTTCAATGACTAATTGGTCAGTAGATGATTCAGCAAACTTGGTTGGAAGTATAGAGACTCCAATGGCTGTTGGGATTGTTGGAGGCGCTTCCAAAGTTCATCCAACAGCAAGAGCAAATCTTGCAATTCTAGGAGCTGAGTCTGCAAATGAGTTGGCTGGAATAATCTGTGCCGCCGGACTATCTCAAAACCTTGGAGCCCTTAGAGCACTTGCAACCAACGGCATTCAAGCTGGTCATATGAAGTTGCATTCTAGAAATATGGCGGTAAGTGCTGGAGCAGAGGGTGATGAAATTGAGATAGTTGCTTCAAGGTTACAAGCACTCAATGGACCAAAAACTCAAACTGCAGTAAAGAAAATATTAGAAGAGTTAAGAAAAGAATAGTCACTCTTGTTCGAATTCTAATGTCTCTTGAACTGTTCCTTGATACTCGGTTTCACTTTTTAGAACATCCTTGGTTTCTAACTCATCAAGAATACCTGTGTTTTGGACTTGTTCTCTGAACCAAGCTTTGACTTTTTTCCTGTCCGTATATGGGCAACCAAAGGTTTCAGAGAATCTTCTTGTAGTAGTTAATCTCCTAGTATTACCGTCTTTACGACGGTCAATCATGCCGTATTGTGCCAATTCCCTGACATAATCATACGCTTTCTGACCTAATAATTCGACTAGTCTTGATTGAGACATCGGTTGATGATAAGCGATTAGTGATGCTGCCTTGAGTAATTTCTTTGGCAGATCCGTCTTAGCACCCTTAGGCAAATGACTAGCGATCTCGGGTTTAACTTCGATTGCCCACCTATCTCCCACTTCGGCGATTTGTAAAGCCCCACCACGACGTCTTTTTAGCGTGGAACGTAACGAAAATAAGCAATCTAACATCTCTTCCTCATCATAGCCCAACGAATGACATAATTCAGCCACAGTCATTGACCTTCCAGCACCAAACAGTGTTGCTTCGAGTAGTGTATCAAGTTGTATTTCTGACATGTAATCAAATCCTTACTCTACCAACCATTCATGTTCTGGCAAATCATCTTCAACTGGTGATTGCATTTGCTCTTGCTGCAATTGCTTTTTTGCTTTCTCTTCTTTTATTCGCAATTTTTCAGCTCTACGCTTTGCAAATTGTACTGAACCAGTCTCTTCTTCATCAGAAGAGTTACTGTGAACTTGCTGTTTATTTTCTATGATTTCCTTTATTTCTTTAAATCCGGTTACGTTAGGCCATAAATCTTCCAACATTATGTCGCCATATGGCACTTCATCTTGACTAATTAAAGCAAATCCCCGATGAGTCAAGAACAAACTAGCAATGAAAGAAGCCACTTTGGATTCTTCTTGATAGCCTTGTTCAATATGGCCATTTTCAGCCAGCAGGAGATCATTTAATTCAGCCATTACTTGAACTACTTTCACTTTTGAGGAACCCGATTTTTGGCAAGCACTCCTAAGAGCAGACCAGCATCTATAGATATCACCTTCCAAATCTTCATTATGCATTCTACTACCTACGTTATTTAGATAATCACCTAATTCTGCTTGATGGGCAATTCTGTTTTCCTCACGAATTTTTAATTCCTCAGCATCCTCAGCAGCATCTTTGAAGGCAGATAGAAGTTCACCTAAAGTCACTGGCCGTCCTTCATCTCTACGTATTCTTTCATCAAATAATGATGGAAGTAATTGTTGTACATCACCCTCTAGAATTGAAGTAGTAAAAAGATAATCTTGGTCATCATAATCCGACTCCCAGCCGAAATCAACATCATCTTCCCAGTCATCTTCTTGGTCCATGTTTTGTACCCTGTCAAATAATACGATTGCTTGCTGATTCAATACTTCCCAAGCCATCCTAATCAAACGTCCACATGCTGGTAAATTCAGTTTATTCGATTCAGACCTAACCCGCTTGGTAAATACTTTCAAAAAGGTGGAAAGGTCTATGTCCCATGGATTGAGTTCTTGATCTTTAACTAAAGATAATACTAGCGCAACAGATCTGTCAAATGGGTCATCTAGTGATTGATATTCAGACTCTTCTGCCTCAACTACTGGCATAATTCGCTCAGCAAACTTTAGTGCATCTTCTGATTCTTCCCCTGATTCGAGTAATTGATCAATGATGTCCTGCCTTAAGAACCATTTATCCAGTACTGATTGTTTTGTCGACAAGTCCTCACCTCACAATTATTCATTTACTTCCAAGTCGTCTTCTTTCTCTAACTCTTGATTAATTGCTTCTATAGCTTCAACCAATTCTTGTCGCTCTTCGATTTCTTCAGTCATCTCACCAGCTCTATCTGCAAGACTTGTTATCGATGAATCTTCACGTTCATCATCCTCAGCATAGTTCAACAACCCACCAAGGCTACTGGGCGGGGCCAAAGGTTCTGGAACTGTTGGCATGTCAGAATCTGCTTCAAGCTGTTTTTCAAGTTTAATGGCATTGATTCTTTCATCAAGCGGATTGTCCTTGGCAGATTCAATCTCGCTCAATTCAATGGCTCTTTCTCGATCAAAGTCGACAATTCTTCTACTGCAGCCATCTCCACCGTGAGTAATACCGATATGGTGGTCTGCAAGCCTCAAAGAGACCTTTCTTAGAGTGACCATGATGAATTGTGCTTTCTTACTCCTCTGACGACACATCTTTGCAATTAATTCTGCATTTACCGCATCTAGGTTTTGGTCAACTTCATCAAAGTAGTAAAATGGACTTGGATCATAATCTTGAATGGCAAATATCAATGCTAATGCAGCCATTGATTGTTCTCCACCAGATAATTGTAAACGATTGACCTTAGATGATTTACCCTTTGGTTTAGCCCACAACTCTAGACCTGCTTTGAATGGTTCATCTGGGTTTTCTAGATACAATTCACCTTTTCCACCATCGCTCAAAATTTTGTATGATTTCTTGAAGTTTTCATTGACTTTATCCAGTACTTTTACTAATTTCGACTTTCGTTGACTCTCTAGTTGCTCGGTAATATCGACAAGGTTTGCCTTTCTGGCTTGTAATTGCTTGAATTCATCCTTCATTGAATTGAGGCGTTCTTCGCACTCAGCATACTGTTCTATAGCAAGCATATTTACCGGGCCGTGACGCTCCATTGCTCTTTCAAGCGTCCTAACCTTCTTGTCCGCATCCCCAACTGAAGGTAAGGTAACGTCTGATTGAGCTGGTTCTACATCATTGCTTTGCATTTCCAGGTATAATTCATTAATTGCCATTTCTTTATTGACAATAGATCTTGAAAGTTCATCACTGAGTCTGCGACGGGATTGTGAATCGGTAGATTTCTGCTGTAACTCAGTCCTTAAGCTCGCTCTCTCATCCACGAGTTCGATCCTTTCATCTTCAAGGCCTTTGTTCTCTTCTAGAAGTTGAGTTCTTTCTTCTTCCTTATCTTTTAGTTCAATTGAATCTGTGGCAATCGCAGCTTGTAAATTATCAATCATTTCGCTTCTCTCGATAATTGAATGTTTGATACTGCTGATTCTTGACTCTAAGTCTTGCACTCTTTGGTTTAGCAAATCTTTGTGCTCTGAACCACTCTCTAATGCTGTTAGAGCCTTTGACATGGTGCCTTCTGCATCAAGACGCTTCATTTGCGCTGCATGCATTCGATCTTTGAGATGCTCTGGACTTGCAGATTCAAGTTGTGCTCTAGCCTCCACAATTGCAGATTCAAAATCTGCAACGACTGACTGAGCTTGATCTAATTCATCGATATGACTTGCTGCCATTCCTTCAAGCACCAATAACTTCTTTTCAATTGTAGCAATCTCGCCTAATGATTTGTTGTAGACTGATTTAGCTTGCTTAAGTTCAGCCCTCCATTCTTGTAATTTTATGGCATGATCGCTATCAGTCAATTCATTGATTTTTGAACGTAGCCTTTGTTGTTCTCTTCTAGCCTCTAATAGTGCTGCATTGACAGTTTCGGACATAAGTTGTAATTTACTGATTTCAGAAGATAGTTTTTCTACTTCGCTAGCACCTTTTATGCCACCACCAAAAGATACCGACATTTTGCGCTTTGAACCTCCAACCATGGCGCCGCCCGCTTCAGTCACATCACCACGCAGCGTAACTAGTCTAACGCCTCCCATGTTACTCCTAGCAGTAGATAAGGAGTCAACAATCAAGGTATTCCTAAGGACAAATTTGATTGCTATATCGATTTTAGGATCGTAATCTAATAGTTCATGAGCAAAACCAATCACGCCTGGTTTCTTAGAAACCATCAATGCTTTTCCTGCGGTTCTGTTGCTGTTTAGCTTGTTGAGTGGCAAGAAAGTTGCCCTTCCTGCCCTTCTTTCAGCAAGCCATTTTATTGCCCTTGCTGCGACTTCATCGCTTTCGACAACAATCGAAGTCATTCCACCACCTATTGCTGTGGCTAAGGCGCTATCATGAGACGAATCAACTGGTGCACATAATTCTGCAATGCTGCCGATAATACCGGTTAGTTCGCCGTTATCTCTAGCGGTAATAATTGCTGCAGCACCCCCTGCCATTCCTTTTGCCCCTGAAGAGGTTTCCATCTCAGCCCGTAATCTTTCACGCTTCCTTTCGGATTCTCTTAGTTTATTTTCTATCAATTGAGATTCTTCAACTAGTTTACCTTCACTCCTTTGAGCATTTATCAAATCTTTTGACAACTTATTCCGGTCGACTGTTGAATTAGGGCCGTTGAATTCTTCCCCTTGCAATTCTAATTCTCCAAGTAACAATCGGTTTTCTTCTGACTCACTTTGTGCATTAGACAATTGTTCAGAGATTATTTCTGCTTGTGCAGCTGTACGATTCACCTCAGTTTGTGCTGCGTTTAATTTTTCATTGGCCAAACCTAATTCTGCCAACAGTTTAGTCAGTTGTTGGGAAAACTTTGCGCTTTCATCTCCTGATGATTCCATTATCTCCTGTACTGCTAATTCTTCAGATTTTGCCTCTTTTAGGGATAACTTAGAGGTTTCAAGGTCGGTTTGTGCTGAATTTAACGTTTGGATGAACTCTTCTAGCGCGGATGCAGCAATTTCTAACTGCTCATTTAGCGCGGTAAGATCGTTGTTATCCTCTGAGTCTTTGCTTTCAGCATCTGAAATACGATCTTTATTGGTATCAATTTTCAAGTGCAGGTCAAAAATTAATTTGTTGAGTCCTTTGTTTTCTCCGCCGGTCAATTCTTCAATTTGCCTCTGTAATTCGCCAACTTGGTCATCTAAAGCAAGCAACTTTTTCGAGCCTTCTTTCACCAGCAAATCCAAGTCATTTGCTTCTTGCAAATACCTGGCTTGTTCGTTGACTTGGTATTGCTTTTCCGCTAACTGGCTAGCATAGTTTGCTTGATATGCAATAATTCTTGATTGGTTTAATTCTTCGACCAAGTCCTTTACTTTCATAGCGAGATCTTTTTGCTTTTTGAGATCCTTTAATCTTGACTTTTGACCATCTTCCAGTAGTTTGATTCGTTCAATGTAATCTTCCACGCTTTGTTTTTGACGGTCTGCTTTTCTTATCTCATCATCATATAGAGTGACTCCAGCAACACTATCCAGTACTTTCCGGCGTTCTTTAGCTGTCATCTTTGCTAAACTTGTAACATCGCCTTGCAAGACAATGTTATACCCGTCAGGTCTAGCATTAGCTGCCCCAAGAATACGGTGAAAAGATTTTTGTGAACTCTCCTCGTCATTTAGGTGATAGTTAGTTACTACATTGCCGCTTTTAGTGAGTCTGATTGAACGAGACATTCTAACTTCATCTAGATTTACTGGGAGTCTTCGACGGCCATTATCCAGTGTCGGATTGGCAAATACTAATGTGACATTACAGGACCTTGCTGGCTTGTTGTTATTGCCGCCATTGAAAATCAGATCTTTGGAATTTTGGGCTCGAATGGTTTTATTTGACCTAGGGCCTAATACGAATTGAATTGCGTCTCCACAATTTGATTTACCTGAGCCATTTGGCCCGGTAATTGCCGTAAATCCCCTCTCTAGAGGTATCGTGACCTCTCCTTTGAATGATTTGAAATTTGAAACTTCAAGTGCTTTTAGATACATACCCAATCCCTCAAGCGGAAAATAAACTCCGACCTTATTCTTTAGAGCGGACTTCTAAAGGTCTTAAAGTATACTAGAGTTGAGTACTCAATACTGCGTTTTTACTAGTGGTCAAATTTACCCGAATAGGACTAAATATTACCAGAAAAATTACATGTTTTACAACCTGCACCTTCGCAATAAGGACATGTTGCCTTAACCTTGACAGAGTTTGTCGAGCGTTGCATTGCTAATTTTGAATCCCTGTGCATTAATGGCGAGCGGGCAACACGTTGTTGTTTCCCGTGTAATTCGGGTAATGGTTTAGCAATAGTGCCATACTTAGAACGGAATTTATCTGCTACTGCACGTCGACTTTCTAACCGTTTATTGGTCAAGTCAACCGCTTCGGCCTCCCAATGTTTAGGACCACGCATCATGAATGCTCCCACTATCGCCATTCCTAATTGAACAAATAATGGCGAGACATCTAATGGTATTAATTCAGCAATCCCTTCAGAACCTACAGACCTCGGTAAAACTTCTAATCGATCTAATATCGCTAGACCAAATAGTGTACACCCGCCGATAAATGCCAGCCTTCTGAGTCGTTTTGCCCACCTACCTTGTTGGGGAAATTTGAATCTACCCACAAACAGCATGAATACTCCCTCTGCTAACAAGAGTAAATCTGCCCCATTCCATTCTCCAGCATCTGCTAAACAAAAACTGTCATTCCCTTCAGCTAATTCAGATTCAATTTCGGAAATTGCACAATGAGGTTCAAGCATTTTGAGCACGTCTACTTTTGATGTATCCGCCCCATCAATGATTTGTGGAGCAACCATGCCAAATTGGACATTCGCAATAACAAAGGCGACCATAGAGAAGCCAATGATGGTCGCGAGATTGCGTCTTATGCTGCCCATGTCATTCCACATTGAATTGATTTGATAGGTCTATCGCTCAAACAATTGAAAAGGAAGCATCATTTCGGTAAGTTTGCTTACCATGTCAGACATTGCGATTATCGGCAGTGGAATTGCTGGATTGTTTTCAGCACTCAAATTAGCCAATGCTGGGCATGACGTCACAGTTATCACAAAACAGCGACTGAAAGACTCATCTACCAATTGGGCTCAAGGAGGAATTGCTGGAATCCTAGATAAAACGGATATCGGGGCTAAGGAATCGCATATTCAAGATACCTTGGCCTCAGGTGATGGATTATGCAATGAAAGTATGGTCAGGGAAGTTATAGAAGGAGCTGCTGAGTGCATATTTGAACTTGTCAACATAGGAGTTCAATTTGAAAAGAATCAGCAAGGAGATTTTAAATTGGCCAAAGAAGGAGGTCATACAGAACGTCGAATTTTACATGCCAAAGATGCAACAGGACGGGAAATCGAACGAGCGCTAAGTGAAGCTGCAAAGAACCATAACAACATTACCTTGATGCGAAACACCTTAGCAATAGATTTGGTTCAAAGAGATTATCGCAATCCTGAAGAAGGAGTATGTGGAGTTTGGTGTTTAGATCAAAAATCTACAGAAGTGATTACAGTCAAGGCAGATAGTGTCATAATAGCAACGGGGGGAGTTGGGCAATTATGGTCTAAAACAACTAATCCAGGAGTCGCCACTGGAGATGGGGTTGCGATGGCTTATCGGTGCGGAGCGGCAGTAAAAGATATGGCGTTTATTCAATTTCACCCTACTGCCCTAACAGTCAAAAATGACCGTCCGTATCTAATAACTGAAGCGCTAAGAGGTGAAGGAGGAGTGATATTAGATAAGCAAGGATTAGCAAAGTGGGAAGACGATTGTCAAACCGCAATTAAGCTAGGACAAGAAGCACCAGCTCCTAACAATTATTCATTCACCCTAGAGTTCTCCTCGTTAGGTTCGATGGCAACTCGAGACATAGTTGCTAGAGCAATTGATAATAATCTCAAAAAAACCGGTGAAAAAAATGTCTATTTGGTAACCTCACATTTGGAAAAATCCATGCTTAAAGAATCATTCCCAAACATGCAAACTCACTTAGATAAATACAATCTAAGACTTGGATATGACCATTTGCCAATATCCCCTGCTGCCCATTACATAGTTGGTGGACTAGATGTTGACCGCTTCGGAAGGCCTAAATTAAGGAATAAACAATCCCCTATGCCATACCTTTACGCAATTGGCGAAGTTGCATGTACAGGTATGCATGGCGCTAATCGGCTAGCATCAAATAGCCTATTAGAAGCCGTTGTTTTTGCCAAAAATACCGCAAATCACATAATAGAAAATAGTCCAAAAGGAACTGAAAAAGCCTTGCCTGATTGGCGTGCAGACGGATTAAATGAACTCAAGGAGCATGCACCAATCATCAATGATTTAACAATGCTAAAAGATACAATGTCAACAGAAGTCGGAATTGTTAGGAATTTTAAGCGGTTAAATCGTGCAGCAAGAAGATTACACCTGCTAAACAGAGAAATCGATATGATTTGGAAATCTGCCCTGCCATCGAGAGAAATTATTGAACTACGTAATTTAATCCAAGTGGCAATATTAGTGACTGATGATGCAAATGATAGAAAAGAAAACAGGGGCCTTCATTATAACACAGAATTAGTATGAAGTTATGGACTCTACCAATTTACTCAATAATTGGTTTAGAGGTGTAGCGACGCCATATTTTTCTGCCCGGTCAACCACTTGCCGATTAAGATATTCTATTTCAGTATCCCTTCCTCCCCTTACATCTTGCAACATACTACATTGATTATTTGATGTCGCGTGTAATACAATTCTAAGGTTATCAATTAGTGTTGCATCATCAGGAGTTGTGATGCCCTCTAATCTAGAGATTTTCGCACCTTCTAACATTACTTCAACGCATGTTTCAAACATCTCCTCCTCGAGTAATGCCCCGTTTCTAAGACCCGTAATTGCCGCTATTGGATTAATCGCAATATTCAGCAGTATCTTTGACCATATCATCCCCATTCCATCAGTATGTAAATTTGGATTCAAACCAGACTTCTCTAACAAATCTACAAAATCCTGAATCTGGGATAACTTTGCCCCATATGGCAACTCCCCCAAATTAATGGCTCCTATACCAGCCCAATTTACTACTCCTGCTCTAGGACGCCAAGCTCCATGAGTAGTAGTGGCTGCTATGGTACGATGTGCTCCAAAAGTGTCCCTACATTTCTCGACATGTCCAAGGCCATTGCTCATAACCATGACTTTGGTGTCTAAATGACACATTCGTTTAGCAATGTCAAATAACTCCTCAACTTGATTCGCCTTACTACAGATTAATACGTAGTCTGCTACCCCTTCAAAAACATCATTTGGCATCACATCTGCAATTGATATTTCATAATCATCTGCCAATATTTCTAGCTCTTGATGCCCTGTTATAGAAATCCCATCCAATGCTAATTTAGCAGCATGTTCGCCTCGAGCATGCACTAATACATCGGCAAGTTTTGAATTTGCCAACTTTGCTGCTAGCAGAGTCCCAATAGATCCCGCACCTAAGACTGCTATCTTCATATTACCACCTACGAATAACTGCCCAAATAGATGTATACTTCTCCGTCTTCAAAGTCGACCCACAATGTTGAGACGATGCTGTTTGGTGGAGTGAATTTGAACTCATTTTCACCTGGAAGAAGTAGATTTGTCGAGTTATCTATAATCCAATCAGTTGATTCATTACCTGAGGTCGTTTGTACAATATTCACTCCAATTGTATCGTTAGTAGGATTATGAAACACAAACTCAGAAAGATTGCTGCTAGATAACTGACCATTTACTGATGATGCCCAAATAGAAGTCCATAATCGATGGAAATTACCGTTTCTTTCTAAAATTAGTTCTGGACCGGATTCAACTGATATTTTTAGCGAGGGATCTGGATGCATCTGTTCTGAACATATCGTTATGTCATCGCCTTCTTCAAATACCACTAGAATCGAATCGTTGTCTTGGATTGCTGGAATTAGCGCAGTATTACGGTAATTTGTATTCCAAACCCATTGAGATGAGTCTCCAGGCTTAGTTGGAGTGCTGACCTTACTGGCTAATTTGCAACTTGAATCAGCAACTGAGAGGATATAACCTGGTGATATTTCAGAGCCCCAGCCTCTGACCTCTGTTGAATCAATTAATGTACCATTTTCAGGAGTTATTAGTTGTAGATTTAATTCTGGCTGATTTGGATAAAATAGATTACCGTCAATCAATATAGCGTCTAATACATATGATCTTAACAATACAACCGGGTCTTGCCCTTTTATGCAAATATCGGCAACTGTGTGGGATATTTCAGCAGTTAAACCAGGATTACCTTCCACCCAATACATCCGTGTCTGGAAATCAAAATCGTTGGCAGCATTGGGGAAGGATATATTATAATCACCATCTAAGTTAGTAAATACTTGTATACATCTCTTAAGTTCATCTGAACGATAATCCATATACCAATAACCATTAGGGTAAACTGGCAGATCAGGTGTCAATTCTATGGTTGAAAAATACGCATCTCCGTTGATGTAGGTGATTAAATAGACCTCATCTAAATACGGAGTATAGGTATCTGAATTCCATGTCACATTGAGTACAACAGAAGATTTCATACCTGGTTTTATGACATCTCCACAACCCAATTTGGACACGGATGGTCTATCATCATCACTACATTGCCATGTTAAATTCCAATCTGATGAAACAACACCATCTATTCTAGCCAAGTCAAGCTCCCATTCATGCGAAATTGATGATGGGTTAACAATATCAATTGTCAAACTACCATACCATGATTGATTACCCTCAAAGATGGTGATGGAATCATCATATTGATACTCAATTTCTTCATCCCAATCTTGATCCATGGCAAATGGTATTTGACTTGGCAAACCAAGTAAAAATATTACAAATAGATACATCCCCATTTTTTTTACGCTGTCTTGTTCAATACCTTTAGGTTCGTTGAGTATTAACGGAATCCTACGATCAGAACCCAAGAATAATAACAACGGGAATATGACTCCAAGTACAGGTAACCAAATATTGAAACTTCCAAAAGCATTGAACATCCAAGCAAAGGCGAGGATTACTGCAAACAAAAATAATTGATTAGTCGAGTTTCTTGCCTCGCCCATACTACTTCTAGCTATTAGCAAACGTCCTCCGGGGAATGTTGGAATAGGTAATAATGAAACCCAACCAAAAAAACTCAGCATTGCTCCTGCCTTAGATAATGGGTGGGCCCAGACTAACTTTGTAGCGATACCATCACCGATAATTGGGCTTAAGATGTTAACCAGAAAAGGCATCTCTGCAACATATTGCATAGATGTAATGTCAACTAGTTCGGGAGTAAATAACAAACCTAAAATCCACAAAACCATTCCAGATATAATCAAAATACTCGGCACAATAAGGGCACTCCAGCCCAAAACTTCTCGATCTTTCCATGGTCTAGCATCCATCCTTGGAAGTGTGGGTATTATGAGAATACCAAATGGCCAAATTAGCATTGACTTTGACATAAGCCCTATTGAAAATAAACTAATAGAGGGTTCTGGTATTGGTGTTAAATGTCCTACTCTTAGACCATGCTTTTGTGCATGGTATTTTTGAGCGAAAGATGCCAGTAAAATTATGGCAAAAACAGGTAACGTGTAGCCAATAAAAGCATCGAGAAATAATGATTCAAAAAACCAACCATCTTGCGGTCTAGAACCATCTATCCAAAACATTCCTGCCAAGGTTGCTGTGAGAATTGAAACTGACCAAAATCCAAGAGTTGTTTTGGAAGCAGGAAATTGTCTTTCTGGAGATGGTATTATCTGCACTAGCCATGGTTCTCCAACTTCTAATTTAGCTAGCCAACCAAGATCCAATAGGTGTAAATTAAGTTGTTCTAAGCTTTCATTCACTTCACTTTCTTCTAACAGTTGTACCTTCCAAACTGGCCACCTTGTGCCACCAAGTTCACCAATCAATTGGAAGTGACGAGAAATTATCCGTTCGAAAAGTTGTTTCTGACTCCACACAGCTTTATGTGCAGGCAATCTCGATAGTTTGTCATCAGAAGACGTGGTTTCTTCAGCAACTTCGTCGGCCATAACTGAATCTCACCATTTAGGGGTATGGTTCTTTCCTACTTTAACCATCGTTGGTTACTAATCATCATTTATTCTTGAATCTTTTAAGCCTGAAAGTTTCTTCTCTTTCCATCTCTTCGAGTCTAAGTTGAATAAACACTCTTGCTTCTTCGAGTTCTGGTATGACTTTGAATTCCAAGGCGTTTACTCTTCTTTTAGTTGCTTCTATTTCTTCAAGTAGACGTTTTAGAGTTGCTTCCATTTCGCTCGCAGTAACTATTTTTTCAATCAGTTCACTGAATGATTCGCTTGCTTCATCGATGTATGGAGAAGAGCCGATGTAACCTACTCCTCGCTCTTTAAAGGTTGATTTCAAGTTAGTTCCACTAACACTAGGTACAACCACACCCATAATATTGCGTCTTTCAACTTCAACTTCTGGGTGAGCACTATTTGCGATCGCTGCTGCTCTGACAGCTAATCCACCGTCAATCGCATTGGCCAAGTCAATTCTTTGCTTTGCTAATCTGTATGAATCTGTCAGTTCTCGCTTGGCTTTTATCATTTCAGATAGGAGTTGCCTAAATTCATGGAAAAGTCCATCTCGCTTCATTTTCAGCAGTTTGTAACCGTTTTTAGTCTGCTTTATTCTAGCCTTAAGTTTAATTAATTCACTGCGGGTTGGTTTAATGTCCAATGCCATGAATATCTCTCCTGATTCACTCTTTGTTTTCTGGGTGATACTTTTCAATCCACTTCTGGTCTAATCTAACTAGATACTTGGTATCAATAGAGGACATTAGATTCCAACATAGATCAAGTGTTTCTTCAATTGAACGGTCTTCGTCTCTTGTTTGGCGCAGGAATTTATCTTCAAACACTCCTGAAAAGTCGAGTAATTGCTTGTCTCTTTCGTTAAGTGCATCTTCACCAACAATTGCCACTAAACCTCTAAGTTCTCGGCCTTGAGCATACGCAGCATACATTTGGTCGGAAACAGATTTGTGATCCTCTCTAGTGGTCTTTTCACCAATACAGGAGCCCATCAATCTGGATAGAGATGGCAAAACGTTGATTGGTGGATAGATACCTTGCTGATGTAATTCTCTTGAGATAACAATTTGTCCTTCAGTGATATATCCTGAAAGATCCGGAATTGGGTGTGTTATATCATCGCCTGGCATGGTTAGAATTGGGAATTGAGTAATAGATCCCTTTTTGCCCTTAACAATTCCAGCACGCTCGTATAGCATGGCCAAATCTGTGTACATGTAACCGGGGTAACCACGTCGTCCAGGAACTTCTTCTCGAGCTGCACCAATTTGTCTTAGTGCATCACAATAATTTGTCATGTCAGTATAGATAACAAGTACGTGATAATCTTTCTCGAATGCGAGGTATTCCGCAGCAGTTAGTGCTAATCTAGGGGTAATAATTCGCTCGACTGCAGGGTCGTCTGCTAGGTTAACGAACAGAACCGCATTCTCTAGCGCTCCAGTTCTCTCCAAGTCAGACCTGAAGAAATTATATTCTTCAGCGGTGATTCCCATAGCACAGAACACAACAATAAATTCTTCATCTGAACCCTTCAACTTTGCTTGACGAGCAATTTGCAGAGCAATGTCGTTGTGTGGCAAACCAGACGCTGAGAAAATTGGCAACTTCTGTCCTCTTACCAGGGTTGTACAACAATCAATTGCGGAAATACCAGTTTGGATAAAGTCGTGAGGACTTTGTCGGCTGTATGGATTGATCGCCGCACCAATAATATCTGCATTTTCATCTGCGACAATCGATGGTCCGCCATCTCTTGGCCTACCTGCACCGTCAAGAATTCTACCAATTAGTTCAGTACTGACTGGTAGTTTGAAAACGTCGCCCATAAATGTGACACCAGATTCTCGATTAATTTTAGCAGTTCCTTCAAACACTTGAACGATGACGAGATCGTCAGAAGTGTCGAGTACTTGCCCGTTCTTCATCGAACCATCAGCAAGCCTGATAGTCACAATTTCTCCGAATGCAACTGGTTCGGTTTTATTCAAAAAGACCAGTGGTCCTTTAACGTCGGTAATTGTTCTATATTCTTTTCCACTCATGATAATTCCTCCTAGTTACCCTCCACAGTATTAGCAATTTCGTCAGTCATTGTAGTCACCATGCTATCGATTTCATTAATGTAGCCTTTTTCAAATCTACCTCTCATCAAATCGGTTCTAGCTGGAATGTTAACTACGTCATTCAATTGTGCACCTGATGCCATTGCTGACTTTGCAGCTTCTTGGAATGAAAGAATTGCTTTAGCCATTTTGTATTGTAAATTTATATCACAATATGCATCAACTTCGTGGAATCCGTTTTGCTGTAAGAAAAATTCTCTAATCATTCTAGCGACTTCAAGTGTAAGTTGCTGATCTACAGGTAGTGCATCAGAACCGACTAATTGAACAATTTCTTGCAATTCTGATTCAATTTGCAGTAGACCGCTGATCTGAGTTCTGATCTCGGGGAAGTCTTGCGAAATATTATCTCTAAACCATTGGTCTAGACTTTGTGGGTAAAGTGAATATGAATTTAGCCAGTTGATAGCAGGGAAGTGACGTTGTCTTGCCAAACCAGCATCAAGACCCCAGAAAACCTTGACAATTCTTAGGGTACCTTGAGACACAGGCTCTGAGATATCTCCACCAGGTGGAGAAACCGCACCAATTACGGTAACTGAACCATCGTCGCCATTGAGCGTCTCTACACGCCCTGCGCGTTCATAGAACTCTGCAATACGTGATGATAGATATGCAGGATATCCTTCTTCACCAGGCATCTCTTCTAGACGGGATGAAATTTCACGCATTGCTTCAGCCCAACGAGATGTTGAGTCAGCCATCAATGCAACGTCGTAACCCATATCTCTGAAATACTCAGCGATGGTAATTCCTGTGTAAACTGACGCTTCACGGGCAGCTACAGGCATGTTTGAAGTGTTGGCAATCATAACAGTTCTGTTCATCAATGGCTTACCGGTGTTTGGGTCAATTAGATGGGGGAATTCATCAAGAACTTCAGTCATCTCGTTGCCTCTTTCACCACATCCAATATAAACAACAAGTTGGGCATCTGAATACTTAGCAAGCGATTGTTGAGTGACTGTCTTTCCAGAACCAAATGGACCTGGAATACCAGCAGCTCCACCTTTTGCCAAGGGGAATAAGAAATCTAGAATCCTCATACCGGTAACTAGAGGAGTGTCTGGTGCATACTTTTGGCGGAATGGCCTAGGTGATCTTACCGGCCACTTTTGCATCATTTGAAGGTCTGAGCCATCATCAAGAGTACAAACAGTTTCTGTGACATTGAAGTCACCTGATTTAATTGACTTGACTTTACCACTTTTACCCGGAGGTACCATGATTTTGTGAACAATTGTTTCAGTCTCTTGTACGTGCCCAATTACTTGACCACTTGCAACCTCGTCTCCTTTGGCAACAACTGCTTCAAAAGTCCATTTCTTTTCCAAATCAAAAGCATCTGCATCAACACCTCTGGTAATGAATACACCCATTACTTCCTCAAGTGTCGCCAAAGGCCTTTGAATCCCATCATAAATTTGGGTCAGAAGACCGGGACCAAGTGATACTGAGAGTGTTTCCTCGGTATTCAAAACTGGCTCACCAGGACGTATTCCAGACGTATCTTCGTACACTTGGATTACAGCCTTATCGCCGTGAAGTTCGATAACTTCACCCATCAGACCTTCATCTCCAACTCTGACCACGTCGTACATAGCTGCATTCATTCCAGTAGCGGTCACCACAGGACCGGATATTCGGTATATTACTCCTTCATTACTCATATTTTTTCCTCCTTGTTGGAATTTATTTCCATAAATCGACTCCTATTGCTTTACGAATTGTGTCTCGCAAAGTAGTATCCTCTTCTGTTCCAATTCCTAGAACAGTAGGGGTTACTGATGTCGAGAGTTGATTTCTCAATCTCTCAGGTAGGGTTGGTATTATCGCGGAGTCGACCACGATAATCCCTACGTCTTTTGAATTTAATAGAGATTTTAGCTGAGATATCATCTCATCTTCTGTCTCTGGGTTGAAAGTGTTTGAAATTCCTGCAAGTTGGAATCCCAAAGTGAATTCTTGTGAACCTACTACTGAAAATTCCATAATTACACCTCACAGTATGTGCGCCTCGAGCACTTCCGGTGGTAAACCGGCAAATCTTCCTCTTACTATAATTCTCAAATCTGCTACTTCTTGCACTTTCATAGCAACATAGTAAACGATTGGTAATGCAGAAATGGGGTGGAGATAACTCATCTTTTTCATGAACTTATATTCCCTTTCCTTAAACCAAGTAACTACTGAATCTAAACTTCTTGACTTAGAAACTTCTTCAAGAAGTGTTTCAAAGTGCGTCATATCAAATTTTGAGGAGGCTCTTAGGACGTCCATTAGAGCTGACCGACCTCCGGCTGCTATTGTTGAAAATGACCTAGTTGGCAGTATTTTTCCACCAGGAATTAGCATACTTGCTGTTTCTTCCGGCGTAATACCGATTGAATCTGCTTCAAGTACATTTAGCATATTCCTGTGATCAATTTCCATTGCTAAGTAATCTCTCAAGTATCTAGTAGGCGGATTATTTGTCTTTAGTGACATAATCGCAGATTTGTAATAATGACGGTCTAAAGCATCTTCATAATCTGATAATCTAGAATCTTCTGATAATGACTTGAGATCAGAGCCAAACGATTTTCTGCGCATTTGTAATACCGCAGAACGCAAGTCATCAGAGTTTTCAATGATTTTCAGCCAGGGCGTATTAATCTCATTCAAATCAGGTAATATTGAATTTGAAACCTTATCCAAAGAGACTTTATTGACCACTGACCTTAGCACGACCTTTGCGTTTTGGTATTCGAATCTTGATGAGTAAATTTCTACTACGTCACGAATCTTTCCATTGCACATAGATAGTATATTATTTAGCTCAGATTCTAAATTATGCGTCAAGGCAGCTTCGACTAAATCCGCACCAGTCAATTTACCGGCATATAGATTCACCTCATCTGAATAACCCATATTGCTTACTGATGATGTAAGTTGATCTGTTGATTGGTTGATTAATTGGCGCATACGCGACAAATCTGCAAGTTTCTTTCTTCGAGATTTAGCTCTCGAAGCAACATATGCAGTATTACCAGCCAACTTTTTCACCTCATTCAAACAATATTTTGTTAACTTCAGACAAAGAATTTGCCCAGGTTGAGTCTAGCAGTGTATCAAATCTCATGTCATATGACACAGAACTATCTGCAGCTTCGAGAATGAAACCGCCAAGTCCTTCGACAGACTCACCAACTTTCCTTTTACCTTTCAAATCACTAAGTGCTTTTTTATCTACTTCAACAGGCCTAATTACAAAGTCTGCAGATGCTAATTTATTTGCTTTTGACATCAATGATTTCAACATACTTGCTCGTCCTTTAAATCCAGGATCTGCAAGTTTTTCTTTTATTTCTGCGTAGGTGCTGTCCATTGCTTCTCTTTTAGCAATCAATATTGCTTTTTGATTTGCTTGTCTAGCACTAGCAACAACTTCTCTAGAAATCTGTGATGCTTCTCTTTCTGCACGTGAATTAGCTTCATCTGTTATTCCAGAGGCTTTAGTCTCTGCGTCATTGATAATCTGCTTTGCTTCAGCTTTGGCCTCTTTTAGAATTGCATCAACATCTGCTTTAGCAGATGCTGCAATGTCTTTAGCCAATGTTTCGAGCGTCATACTTATTCCTCCATTTTCTCCAACAGTAATCTAAACTGTCAAAGTTAAATGTTCACTGTAGGAACAACGGCAATGCGCCCAAGATAACGATAGATTCTGGCAAAGCGGTGAAGATTAGTGCGACACCAAATTTGCTTCCGTCTTCCGCTAGCATGCCTACAGCGGCACTACCGATTGCTGCTTGTGAGTAACCGGCACCAATGGCCGCAAGACCAAGTGCTAGACCGACACCTATCATGCCGATATCTCCGTTTATGTCGTTCTCGTCTTCTGCTGCTGCATCTTGTGCTGCAACACCTTGGGCAACCAGGGTTACTACCAACAATACGATCAGTGTTCTTAGGCTCATTTTCAGGGTATTCTTATTCATTTATTGCTACCTCCATTTTGTCCGATGGACTATGATTCACTCTCCACGTGAAGAGTTCGACCGCCAAGTGGGGAGAATGCCTTCCCACTTCCGTCGTAAAATTTGCCCATCCATTCTACAAAGTGTAGACGAACGGCGTGAATTGTAGGTGATAATATACCCAAGGCAATGGCGAAAAGTTGGATTAGAATGAACAAAACTAATCCCAATACTATAGTCAAAATGTCACCTGAATCAATGGCAGGTCCAATTTTCTCCCAGCCCATAGTGATGGATACTTCAGCGATTTTGACTCCAGCCACACCAACACCCATTATTCTAAGGTAAGAAAGAGTATTGGCCAGCAAACCAAATGTTTCAATTGGGCCCATGATGATTCCTCCGACCCAGCCGAACTTCTCGAAGATAGCCAGACCGATAATCAGACTAATTAGTCCAATAATAATCAAGAGTGACCAGATTTGAATTTCGAATAAACCGTTGTAGCCCATAACCATATTCCTAGCTTGCATGGTGCCTCCAGTTAGAATTAGAATCCACGAACCTTTCTCAAAGTATGCAGCTGCTGCTCCATGCGCTTTGTAAACAGTGAATAGACCAATTACTAATCCGAGGAATATGTGTGCGACTCCAACGTAAACAGATAATACCACATATTCTTGCAGGCCACCGCCTACGGTTGCTCTGTGGAATGGAACATGAAGGCCCCCCATGCCAAGTAAATCTGCTAAAGCACCAGGAACGTGAATGTTGCTGTAAGTCCAAGCATATATTCCAGCAAATGGCGAAGAGGACCCCAGTTGACCTGTGTCATCCCATACAAAGCCAAATCCTTCAGCAAAAATCAATCCCCAAATAATACACCAAATCCCCATCCATCTAAGGATAGTCAATCCGTTTTTGGCAAGTGGGTCTGCTGCGAAAGGCTTACTGCCAAGATAGGCTGCTAAAGCGCACAACACTAACCCATATCCCCAATCACCTAATATCATTCCATAGAATAACGGGAATGTTATTGTCATCAGCAAAGTTGGGTCAAATGTGCCATATTTTGGCCTTCCGACTAAGTCCACTAACAACTCAAATGGCTCTGATATATCTCCGTTTTCAAATTTAATCGGCGGCTCTGCATCATCATGGTGTTCATCTAAATGGTGTTTTCCGGCTCTAATTGTGCCAATTGCCAAATCTAATTCTGGCAGATTAATCTTTCCATCTCTATTAAGATCGATAGCAGCAAGGAATTTTGCCATATTTAGAGGCGGCATATCGGGGATGTCGGCTTTCTTCATCGCAGATTCGATTTCTCTAAATTCCAGCTCACCTGAGTCATCTAAATCCATACTCCTAAAGAACTGGAATACCGAAATATTCTTTTCGTCAAGATAATCTGAAAGCATAACCAATTCTTTTGGCACTTCTTTGGACTCATGGGTGTCATCATCGCCATGACCATGGCCGTGGTGGGGCGCCTCGTATTTTTCTATAGAAACGTGAGATGCTTGACCTTCAAGAGCCTTCATCACTGTGTTTTTGTCACTAGTGGGGACCCAACCGTCTAGGACAAAGGCTTGGTTACTAACTGCAAGTAGTGTTGGAGCAGTATAGATTGATTCTTCTCTTTCCAAATGTTCAAGCAAGATGACTAAATTATCACCGTTGGAATTATTCCATGCAGTCAACTTTTCCTCACAAGTTGTTATTGATGATTCTAATTCCGAGATTTTTGCTTCTGCACTAGCAATCATTTCACTTGGGGAACCTTCTCCGGCGGGGATTTGAATTGGTTTCGCCCCTAACTCGCCTAGACCTATTTGCACAGCTGCACCATCTGATTTTTTACATGCGACGGCTATGATTCCCGACGAGGTTTGCAATTCTATATCAGAACTCATGTCAGCGAACACGGCATGTGCTTTGGAAGCTTTAGCAGACTCTGCAATATAAATCTCCAATCCTTCAAACCCGCTCATTAATTCAAGCGGTATCCCAAGTGGTTCGACTCTGCTCAAGGCTCTTATCCTCTCATCCAGATTGGAAATTTCTGATTGTGCATCACGAATTTGATCGACCATTGAGAGTGCAGATTCTACTTTTTCTGGCATTGATTCAGTCAACTTATTTGCTTCAATAGCAGATTTGGCACCGCCTGTATTGTTTGCGTTTAATTCGGATTGAAGCGCTCTTGCCTTGGTAAGCAACTGGCTAACACGTCCTGAATTATCGGTATTAATTGATTTACCAACTCCAATTCCATCCTCAAAGTTGCAATACTCTTCAATGTGGACGCATCCAAGACCTGCACATGTTCGAAGAACGTGTTCGAGTTTACCAACTGGTGCCGCAACGGTAAGTCGGGACATCTCAGCTGTTTCAAACATTTAAAAAACCTACAGCGAAGACATTGTTTTCAGCAAATAATCTACTGCTTTTGATTGATTCTTTCCGGCTGCTGACGTAATAGAGTCAACCGCTGTGGAACCATCTTGTATGACTTTTTCAGCCGCTTTGGAAGCTTTACTTCTTGCTTCGTCAAGAGTAGATTGGGTGTTTGTTACTGAATCATCAGCAGATTTATTGATTATTTCAGTGGATTTTCTTCTCGCATCGGACACTATTTTGTTAGCATCGTCCTTTGCTGAAGACAGTTGTCTTGCAGCCTCTCTCTCGGTTTGCTTGATTTTGCGTAGAACCTCAGCCATACTCAACTTCATCACCTACAGAAAAGGCCAATTAGAGGGGGTTTATGAGTGTAATGATTTAGTTGGTGTTCAAAATTTACACAAAACGGCCCACGCAACTATTTTTCTGCCTTCCATCCTCGAAATCTACTAGCCATGCCAAAGGGCAATAATAGTCTGCCCTGAACTTTCTGAAAGCCAACTTTTTTCATCACATTACGATAATAACGGTTAGTGCCGTAATGAGAGTAAGTTTTAGCTAATCCTTTCCAAGGATGATCTTTCTTCTTAGTGACATAACGTGCCATTAATTGAACGACCGTTGACATCCAAATTCTTCCAGCAAAACCATGCAACCAATTGGCTTTTCCTGCATCACAGATGACCAATTGACCACCTGGCTTTAAAACTCTTAAAATTTCTTCAAGACCTTTTTCCTTGTCTTGAAAATCACGAAATGAAAATAAACAAAACACTCTATCATAGGTATTATCTGGCAAAGGTATTGCCTCAGCGATTGCCTGAACGTAATCGGCAGGAGATTCTCCTCGGGAATTTCTCGCTGAGTCGACTCTTCTTTTGGCCACCTTAAGCATCTCTGGAGAGGGGTCAAGACAAGTTAAATTAACACCAGTTATGTCCTCAGCAAAGGAACCAGGGCCACAGCCAACTTCTAATACCGTCATTCCAGGTTCTGCATGTTCTCTAACATTTTTTCGCCACGCCTTGTCCTGCCCGAAAGTCATTAGACGGTTGACACGGTCGTAGTTTGGGATTGATTCCTCGAGTTGAGATTCCAAAATCTCCCACTCATCAAGATCAATTCCAGACGGGTCATAACCACCTGTAGCACTTCTGCTTGCCATGTCAAGCCCTCAAGCCCGTCCTCTTTGGACATATCGTTGGAATCTCAAGCGATACGTTCGACCGTTTCTGGAGTGATTCCTTCTTCTGGAGTTACTCTGAAAACTAAAATTTTCAGGTTTTCCGGGGCGTTTCTAAACTTTGATACGATCATTGAGGTCTCAAAGTCAGTACCAACAGTTCTTACTTGAAATGATAATACCATGTCTGCTATTGAGGATAATTCTTGCTTTACTTTTGGTGAAAGTCCGTCAGTAGATACTGAGATAAACAACAAGCCACGATACAGTTGAGCGTGTGCTTGAAGCATTCTTACCATAGCTATGACTCTTGCTGGGTCATCTCTTTGCAAGAAGAAGTCCAAACTGTCTAGAACTGCTCTAAAATAAGGCCCTAAAGCCATTACTTCATTGGTAACTTCGGTGAGATAATCTTGATTACTTTCCTCAACAAATCTTGTTTGTGCAAGTCTTTGAATATCTTCTAACCTGAAGCCCTCGAGACGATATCTACTCGCCAATAGCTCTTTTTCTAGAACATTAGAATTATATTCTTCTCCTATTGTTCTAACATTGATATCCAATGGCCAATCGTATTTTTGGAAGATACGGACAATTTCTGCTTGACCTTCATTGGTTGAAATGTATATGGTATTCTCTGCTTCCTCAGCAGGTGAAACAAATTGCTTGGCAAATAACTCACTTCCTGAGCCAATATCTGTAAAGGCAATCATGGTAAAACCCCTCGGTACGCCACCACGCATTTCATTGTCGAATTTTGGCACACCAAAGGAACCAACACTGCCGAAGAATTCCTCATCTTCAGAGTCAAATTGTACGTCTTTTGCCATATTTATCCACTCAATGAATTACTACTTGACCTCTATCGACTAAATCTGTGCAATATAGATCCAAATTTGACAATACCAGCGGAGGTGTCTGATCGGGTACATTCAATATTACAGAAAGAACATCTTGTTGCCTAAAGGTGTTAATAAAAGTATGAAGATATTCTGCAAGCATCCTGTCTTCATTGTAAATTGCAAGTGCATTGACGCTATCAATAAAGACAAAATTTCTCTCTGACTGGTTAGTTTTGAGAATGTAAAGGGTTCTAAGCAGTATTGATTCAAGCATTATCGGGCTATCAACGAAATGGACATTGTTGTAAGGGATGTTGGTGCCACCTAAAATTCCAGAGGATACTAAATCAATGAATTGTATTTGAGACACATCGATACCAACTGACTCAAAACCTTGGATTACTTCAGCGGCACCCCGGCTTGCCGAAATATAAACGCCTTTCATCTCAAACATTTGTAATAGAGGAATTAGAGTACTAGCGGTGACCATGAAAGAATTTGAGTTGCCACACCTGACTTGTACTGAACTGTTCAGTGAGACTTCGGTTAACTGATCGGCAATTCCTTGGTCTAATTCAAACATCTCAAGAACCCCATCTATTCAAATTGTCATTTACCGCGCCCCACTTGAGCATTGGGGTTAACATAACGCCTAGTGGTGTCAATTCAATCGCATGTTTTGCCCTACTGTGAGATGTACCTCGCATTTTTACCACCTGTAGGAATCTTAGCAGGTGGCCCATTCGCTCAATGTCTCCAAGAACAATAATACCATCACATATTGCCTCTTCAACGCCAAATGAGGACCAGTGAGCATTTTGTGTTGCAGAAGTGATTTCTGCAATCAATATTGTAGTACAGCCCAATGTTGCGAGTTTTTTACCCAGTGTAAACAAGAAATCTCGAATTAGTTGTTCTGATTTGATTTTGTAACATAGTGTGGTAACCGAATCAATTACCAACCTTGTGACGCCAATAGTATTGACAATGTCCACAATCGACTTGATTAGCGAATGAACATCATCCAAGTCAAATGAAGATTTTTCCAAGCCAAGCCAAGAATACAGAACATCCATGTCAAAGACATTAATCAAGCCAGTATCAACCATTTTCATGTCGAAAAAGCCGAATTGGCGTACATTTTCCAATAATTTCACCGAAGGCTCCGTTGCCGTAAAATGCGCACATGCTTCTCCAGCATTAGCACCTCGGACAAGAAATTCCATTCCCAAAGTAGTTTTTCCAGAGCCACATGTTCCAGCAGCAAGAACAGTAGACCCGTAAGGTATTCCGCCCCGTAAAATTTCATCTAACCCGTGGACCCCCGTTACACATCGGTCTCGGGAGTACATACCAACTGGTTGCATGGGGAACGACACTCCTAACGCCCTGAGGTTCATGAAGCATCCGATTATCTACTCGGGCATCGCACTCTAAAATCAAAGTATATTGACAATGCCCGGGGTTGGCGAAGATGATATCTGCCAGTCTGCTTGTGTGGGAGGGAAGTTTGGTGGAACATATTCTAATGATTGGCTTGGAGTTAAGAAAAACCCAGTATCTCCACCCCATTCGACCCTCATTACCTCAAACGGTTGGAATTCACTTAATTGAGTATAGCTTAAGATAACAACACCTCCCCCGTCATCGAGTAAATTCAATTGGCCAACTCCCAAGAAACCCTCGCCGCCTAAATCAACCACATGGTCGGCCAAACCGACGTCTTGTGAACTAGGGTCACCGGTCATAATTGTTGTAGATAGTCCTGACACCACACCTTCTGTTAACAACAGATTACTGTTAAGGTTTGGAGATATGTGAGATATACTCCAGCCCTTGAGGTCAATTGCAAAGTCATTTGGATTATACAATTCAATCCATTCAGGACTACCAGAGACTGATCTAGGACTAATCTCGGTGAGCATCAAATCATTAGTACTCCTGCCACCATTGTGGACCTCTAAGATTATCAGAACCTTTTCTGCGCCGGTTTGTAATTCTTTGAAGGCTGTTGAAGATGCCGAAGCAGTCCCTCTTTCGGTACCACCAGAAAATAATAATAATCCATCTCTTAGAACATCGTTACTTTCAGTTATTTTGATGCTTAAATGTAGACTGAATGATTCACTTAAACCCAACCCCGCCAACAGGCTACTTTCGGTAACATTTTGCAAAGCAGATACTCTATCGAAATCTATAGAATACCCATCCATTAGCCCTGCCATTACAATTCCCGAGTTTAATTCGTCAAGTGATTTCTCGTGCCATTGTGATGTTGAATTTTGGTAATCGTAAGCCCCGTCCTCAAAGACAGGCACATACCAACCACCGTCGGATGTAAGTCGGTCCATACCTTGTGCAGCAGAACGATCTAATCGATCCACTGAAGTATCATTGGAACCCATTTCCAATTGAGCAAGTGATAAAAAAGCAGTCAATATCATCAGAAATAAGGTGAATGCAGAGAGAAATTCAATGACTGCAGTCATGCCTCCCTCATCTTTTCTAATTGATGAAGTTGGACCTGAGACCATGTATACGCCAGCAACAACAGACTCAAGAGTTTGCCGGATGGGATTTCAATAAATCCTTAATTTTCGACATTTTTAGGGTTCTGGGAGCGATGAGTCTTTGAATAACAAATGTAAGGGAGACATATGACAGTGTTGGTTACTGGTGGAAATAATAAGAAAATTTCCAGTGCTTTCATTGTGGCAATAATATTATTTTCAATGCTAGCAACGGTCAAATTAGTAGATGAAGTCGAGGCATCCACTACTGGAGACCTATCTATTACCAATTCATCTCCATCGCAAGATGATTTCATTCCTGCATATGTCGCCACATATTTTGAAGCAACTATTGAAAATAATCACAACTTAGTATCACCGATAAGAGATATCAATTGGTTTGTTTGCCTTGGAGATGAAGTAGCAAATAGTTGTATTAGTAATAGCTTGGACTCTGGAATAATATCGGTCACAAATATGATTCCTGGGGCGAACGAAACCTTTGTTTCACAAGATCCGTTCTATCCAAATGGATTAAATGAAACACTGACTGTAGTCTACCAATTTGATGAACTAGATACTAATCCTTCAGATGATGTTTTTACATTTCAAATCAATGCAAGTTTATTATTTAGCGATATAAAATTAGATTATGATGAAGACATTATTGATAATATTCCAGCACTAGTTGAAAGGGACAATAAAAAAATGTTTAACAACAACACAATCTATTCCATCCCTTTCTCGGCATCTGCAAATTTGTGTAACACATGCTTAGTAAATGCGACAGTTGGATGGCAGTTATGGACCCATAATGAAAGCGAAATGCTGAAAGAATCATACCAATATTCTACCAACTTCCCAGCGTTTTCTTTCTACAGAACATTTACCATGAACCTACCTGATTTTTCCTTCGAAGAAGACGGTGAGTTCACCTTATTGTATGGCATTTTCGATTCAACTGGCAACCCATACGGCGATATGTTTGAAGATAACAACCTGCATAGTACTCAAATAACCATCAATTCAGATATGGATATTAAGATTGATTCTTTATCCCCAAGCCATAACCCTTCTTCAACCACATACTACTACGGCATGGACATGGTTACAGTCACACTCACAAACAGTGGTAATAACACTGCTTTGAATTTCAGCCTTGACCTCATAATTGATGGTGATTTAGGCAACATACAATCATGTTTCATAACGACATTATCACCGGACCAGCAACGTTCATGCAGTTTCAACATGCAAGTTGAAGGCGAAGCTGTAGAACTTGAAGCTCGTTTGCCCACTCAATTTTTAGGTATCAATGATTTTGCGCCTAGTGATAATGTACTAGAAGAAACTGCTAATGTTATTGTTCCCCAAATTAGTAGTTCAATTGACATTGTTAATCAAAAAGAATGGTATACAGATAACGAATTGGTATCCATTAACGCAATTACAAATCCGTTTGCTGCTGCCCCTGTAAATATAAGTTGGTGGTATAGCGGAATCATCAATATTGATTACGGCAATAATATTGTAATCGATACTTCAAATTACGGACTAGGCAGTCACAACTTCAAGATGATTGCTTCTGATTCTTTTGGCAATAGCGAAAGTATCTATTTTAGCCTCTTTGTATACAGAGAGATAGAGATAGAGAACCTACCATATTATGATGCTAGTGCAATATCTTCCAGCAATACTGTTACCATTTCTCACCAAAGTGCATATCCTGAACCTTATGAAACATACAGCATTGGAAACGGAAAAAGCCCACTATTGTTAGTTGGTTTTGATATGTCAGATTTGACCAATAATCAATCCGCATTTGATGGACAGAATTGGGTAGACATAAATCTATATCTGGATGAGTTATTGCCATCAAATGTAGACCTAGACTCGATTGAAGTAAGGAAATTAGATTCTTTAGTGGACAAAAATTGGGAATTTTTTAATTCAGAGGACTATTCTTACAGCACTAATTCGGAACTAACTGTAAGAATATTTGAATCTTCAGTTATCCTGTTGATTGGCACATTAGGCGAACCAAGTGTAGAAGCGAGGAACTTTACGACCTCACTAATCTCAAATGGAAATTTCTTATTGACTTGGGATCCGGTAGGTGAAACAGATAGCGTATACAACCTCGGATGGAATATCTACCAAAGACTAGTTCCTGATTTTGGCGGTACTATTTTCCCTTCACCAAATGAAGAATTTGATGAAGTACTATGGAACGACTTGACTGACAACACATTTAGGACATTCGTCACCATTGAAGAAAATTCTTGGACTGATTTACAAGCCATACCAGACGGCTTTTGCGCTTCCTATGCAATAGTCCCCGTTGACAGAAAGGGAGATACGTACAACAGATTGGCCAATGTAACAATGGATGATAGTGGAAACAGCACATTCATTTGTGGAGATTCTACACCACCTTCAACATCGCTGGTAAACCTCAATCATAACTGGGAATTCACTAATGATTCGGATTGCTTCAACACCTTAAAAGACTGGAATATTTGTTATGAAATAACTCTGTCATGGATATGGCCAGATGGTGAAAATAACGAGACATGGAACTTATATCGTATAGAACAAAATCCTAACGGAATTGACTTGACATTAATCAGCCCTGTTTTACAAAACATAGAATATGTCGCAGGAGAAAGTTACTCCTACACTCAGAAAGGTATTGATGATGAACAGATAAGACCAATGAAAACATTTTATTATATTCTAACTCCAATTGACGAATTTGGCAATGAAAGAACCGTTGCTATATACCCTTCAGAAAATGTCGAAAGAGTGCACATCCAAGACGATTGGTGGGCTTACAACCAACACATAATCCCTGAACCTGAACCTGAGGCTGAGCCGCCTCTTGGTAGCGATTGGTTGGGAGATTTTTCAGATAATATGGAGCAACAAGAATTCAAGGTAGCAGGTTCAATAACTCTAGTTATACTGTGCTTGGGAATTATTATGCTTGCATTGATCTCTAAACGCCTTAGAAGACTTCGAAAGGTAGTTAGTGCTCGTAAGAGAAGGCAAGCTGCCGATTCAATGGCCAATGAATTTGATGACTTTTTCGAATGATGGCGCGGCAGGGGAGATTCGAACTCCCGAGGTGAGACACCACTGGATTAGCAATCCAGCGCAATGGCCAGGCTATGCGACTGCCGCAATTGGTCTTGCCAATTTAGAACTAGTCATGAATATGACGGTTGACTAACAAGGTCTAATTTTGTGATAAAGGACCGAGATATCCCAGAGATTCTGGAGGAATTGCACATATTAAGACCAATAATAAAAACATCCACCCTAGATAATATAGCGACCTAAAAAATGATTTTGCTGCTTTGGGCATTCTCCCATTTGCGTCAAATGGCTCTTCAGGGTCAATTGCCCAAACTGAAACGGAATACCAGATAGTTAGGCCACCAGCAACAAAAGCCCACAGCAAAGGCAAACCTGACTCTGGCCAAAAGCAAGGCACCGAGCCAAGCATAAGTAACAGGACACAGTAAATTTTAGACTGCTTGATGGTATATTTTGCTCCTTTGACTTCATTCATCATTGGAACTTCAGCCTTAGCATATTCACCTGAACGATAAAGGGCTAGAGCCCAAAAATGAGGAGGAGTCCAAAGGAAAATCAAGGCAAAAAGCATCCAAGGAATTGGTGAGCCTAAGTCAAACGGATTCAAGTTGTTGGTATAATCTGCCGCCGCTACTGCCCAACCAATTAGTGGTGGAGTTGAGCCTGCAATACCGCCTATCACGATATTTTGTGGTGTTCTTCGCTTTAGCCACATAGTGTAAACTAAGACATAGAAAGCCACAGAAAAGAATGACCAAAAAGCGGCTTTCCAACTAACTAGAAAAAATATTGATGAGCCAGTGATTGCTATTGTCAGACCGAATATTAGTGCTCCATTGGGGGAAATATGCCCTTGAGGTACAGGTCTCTTTTGAGTCCTACGCATGTGTTGATCGATATCAGAATCAAACCACATATTAATCGAATTTGACCCCCCAGCAGAGAGTGTACCTCCAACGACCGTAATTACACAAGCATAGAGGGTGTCAAACCAAGTCCTATCTACGTCAATTAGCCCGTGTCTTGCTAACATATCATGCACTAATATGGCACAAATAGCGGTGATTTGTAACAGAACAATAACTCTTAATTTCATCAATTGAACAAAAACTGTGAACCATCCAGGATGGGGCTTGAGAGAATCTTTGTCATCTCCCATCTAATCACTCATCACAATCAACGTCCTTGTAGTGCGTAAGCCTGAACATCATTGGCCCACTAGCAGCTACGAGGAATGTTGTGACGCCGCCAAGCAAATGTAATAGAGATATCCATTCAGGGAATTCCCCAATTTCTGCCTTTATCAAATAAGACGCACCAATTAGTAAGTTACTGAACCAAAATATCGTGGTTAGTAGCATTGCTTTGTAGTAAGGCTCAGCATTATCGTAATCTTCTTTTTGTTGGTTTAGTTTTAGTAATGACATTAACAAGATAATACCGACTAATAAAGCGCCAATTCTATGAATCATTTGAACTAAAATTCCTGAATTGTCCAAAGACGGGAGAATCTCACCATTACATTGAGGCCATGCATCTGGAAACCCAACCGAGCACGACTGATTGTATTGGCCACCTGCAGTTGATGACACCCAAGCGCCTAATACTAACAAAATTAAGACTGATATTGCTATGAGATCAAACTTTTTCTGGTAATTATCGACAAATTTGGTTGAGGCTTTTATGAACGACCAATTTGCTCCTTCAACAACTCTTGTCAACTTGTATTGCCATAATATTGCGGCTGTAAATATTGAAGCAAGTGAAAGGTGTAATGCTACTGACCAATCAGCGTTGTCATAAAATACGGTAACTGCTCCAGCAATTGCTTGTATCAATAACATCACGGAAATAAACACAGAAGAATAAAAATTGTTCTTACCGTATTTGTCAATACCTTTTTTTGAGACGTATAAATTGAGTAATACTGGAACAGCGATAACTCCAACTAAAAATCTATGAAACCATTCGAGAAATATTTCGAAGACAGTATATCTATGTTCTATACCTCTAGAATCTATTTCATCTGGATTTTCTTCCCAATACGCTTCCTGTTCCGCTTCTGAAATATCAAAACCGTAGGTTCCAAAACACTTAGGCCAGTCAGGACAAGACTCTCCCGCATCGTGGATCCTTATTGCACCGCCAAACGAAATTATCAAGATAGCAAAAACCAACATCATCAACGGCAAGGTTGAAGGGCGTCGCCACCAAGCGGGTTGCATGATTCATTGGAGTAGAGTGCCCCTTTTGAACACATGCCTTGCACCCTCTAAGCCAATAAGACATGATAAATCTGCGTCAATTGCAGTACTTCTCATTATGATGCTATGCTGTTTTAATAGCATGGTAACTGTCCAAGGTCAAGAACAAGTAACTACGCAAGAAGAAACTATTTTTGGCCACACAATCGATGTCATGGTAATTGACTCAGAGTGCTTAGATGAGCAGTTATGCCATGCATGGCGGCCATTACACCTAATCGAATACTACGGTGCTGATTGGTGTGAACCTTGTTTAGATGTCGAATTATCTTTGGAGAATATTGACACAACTAGATATGCCGTTATCCAACATCACCCATCAGCACTTGATTCTAGTTATTTGAATTTTTCAAATCAGCGCTATGAAACCGATTTTAGATTAATATTCATACCATCCATAGTGATTGACGGGGAAGGTTTGCTAACGGGTACCAAACAAGCTAATGAATTGAATCAAAGTTTGCCAAACAATCAAACTGAATTTTTTGGAATAAATGAATTAACTATATCTAACTCGACACTTAATTGGAATACCTCTACCAATAACACTCTGAAGATTTGGAAAACCAATTCCACACCTCATGAGTTTGACAATCGAAATCTATCACATTTGGCTGTTGACTATATCCAATTAAACCACGACCAAAGTCAAGTAGACCTCACTAATTGGCTAGATAATTGGACAGGGAGACTAATTTTTACATTGGAGTCAAATGGAATAAGAATGCTGAATTCACTGTCACAAAGCCCCACTGGAGATATGGATTTTAATAACGAACAAGAAACCGTCCCACTCTTTTCGAAAACCGATGATTCGCCTATGCTAGCAATTATGGTGTTCATTGCCCTATTTGTTGCTTTATTACCGGCATTGATCATGTGGAAGGGCCTACAAAAAATCAATAACGATGAGAGTGAATAGAGATTATTTTCTTCTAAACCCTAGGGTTATATTGAAAAACACTCGCTCTCACGGTTAACCACGACTGCGAGTCGTAGTGATTATTATGGTTAAACCAATCCGACTTCATACTAGATTTGAAAGAGCAAGAATTATTGGAGCAAGAGCCCTTCAAATTGGGATGGGTGCACGGCTATATGCTGACGAAGTCGCCCTTAGAGAAGCTTTCAAAGAAGAACTGATATCCTTGTATGGATTTGAGGAAGCTTCGGTTAGATTCGTATTAGATCCTTTGAAGATTGCATTGTACGAATATGACCATGAGTTAATCCCGATTGATATTGACCCTCACGAATAATAATAATCACTGTGAGTTGAACTCATAATATGACGGATTTGCCACTTCAGGCAGTAAATCTTTTCTTACCAAAATAGTTCTGACAGTCCATAAATCTACAAATATTCGATACTTCAAAGTGGCATCAAGATAATCCACTCCGCTGGAACCGCCAGTACCCATACGACGTCCAATCATGCGTTCTACCATCCTAGCGTGAGAATTTCTGAATAACAACAAAGCCTGTTCTAATTCTACAAATGAATCAATCAATGTCCTTGGCCAAGACAAGAGTGGTAAATCTCTGTATGATTCAATGAATAGTAGACCTGCCCTGGAACGGTTTACTTTACCATCCTGAATTAAAAAACTCCTAGCTCCCGAAATTGATTTCTCCATTCGTGGTCTAATCGATGATTCGTCGCCATGTCCGATGGATAAGATATGCTCAATTACAGACTCGCTATGATTAGACATTGCTTGTAGATGGTTTTCTACATATTGAACAACTACCTTTTCATCGTCTAAGTCAGTTGATAATGAAGCGTTTATTGGAGTCCTAGATAGCCAATTGTCAAGTAAATCACAAAGCGATGGAGAATTGATTCTTGCTTGAAAGTCAACCAATACATCTTTGGAGATTTTACCCTCTTTAGCCAACCTTTCCATATGCTTTAGAGGATCCATTCCAGCTTCTCTTTGCTGCTGTTCTAAACCAAGAATTGTTTCTATTTGCCGTAATTGCCAAGACTCAAAACCTGAAGAAGTTCCCAATCGGTCACGGAAAGAGAGAAAATCTTGTGGAGTTAGCGTCTCCATAACTTTCCATTGTTGTGACATTAGATTAAATACCGATGATACACGCTTTAAGTGATGAACTATTTTTGGCATTGATCCCTCTTCTATGTGTTCCTTATCCATTAATTCATGAACTTCTTTTAATTCAGATAGAACCAGTTTAAACCATAATTCAAAGGCTTGGTGGACAATTATGAAGTGTAGTTCATCATTACATGGCTTTGGAGAATAGCCTATTGGTCCTTCTTGGATAGATAACATATCATCTAGCCTTAGATAATTACCATAAGTCATTCTGTTGGTGTCTTCTAGGCCACTCATGTTATACGCATCTTGACTAAAGACTTGAACTTTGACTGTAAAACCACATAATTATAACGATATGAGGAAATGTGTAAATATGCAAATTTTCTCTAAAACCGAATAATAAATCCATAATACTCATAGAGGTAATACTTGACCCCTTGACATGGGCGTAGACAGTGACACACTCGCAAGTTGGCTTGCGGATTACGACCTAGACAATCTCACAATTGGGGTAGTTGCCTCCCATTCCTCTTTACAAATACTTCATGGCGCGAGAAAAGAGGGTTTTAGGACACTTGGAATCGCAGTAGGAGAGAACCGAAGAAAGTTTTACCAAGCATTCCCTGGCGCAAATCCTGATGAATGGTTGATGTTAGAGGATTACCGAGAAATGTTAGATCATGCAGAATGGTTTAGAAAAAGAAATGTCATAATTATTCCACATGGATCTTTGGTAGAATACCTAGGTTCGACTAACTTTAGAAATCTTCAGGTTCCAACATTTGGCAATCGAGGAATATTACACTGGGAAAGCAGTAGACAAAGGCAACGGCAATGGCTCGAAGCTGGTGGGTGTGAAATGCCCCAAGTTCTAGAAAACCCTCACGACATTGATGGACCAGTAATTGTCAAATATGCTGGAGCAAAAGGTGGCAGAGGATATTTTATCGCTAGAGATTACCGTGATTTTAGAAGAAACGTCGATATTGAAGAAGAGTTTACTATCCAAGAATACGTTCTGGGATGTAGATATTACTTACACTTTTTCTTTGACCCGATTGCTACTGATGGATATCAAGTCCAAGGAAAAGGCAGCATGGCAGGCAAAAACCTTGGCCGACTAGAATTACTTTCAATGGACAGGAGAGATGAATCAAATGTTGATGAATTTTACAAACTTGGCTCTTTGAGAGATCTGAGAGAAATGTCTCTTGAGCCTTCATTTGTGGTGACTGGGAACCAACCTGTGGTAATTAGGGAATCTTTACTGCCAAAGGCCTTTGAAATGGCGGAGGGAACTGTTGCAGAATCATTTGAACTTGAAGAAAAAAGTAGAGGCATGATTGGACCATTCTGCCTAGAAACCATTGTAACTGATAAGTTAGAATTCAAGGTGTTTGAGATAAGTGCTAGAATAGTTGCTGGATCAAATCCATTTGTTGGAGGTTCACCTTATTCCGACATCAACGAAGAGCGTATGTCGACTGGAAGAAGAATTGCTCGTTCTATCAAAAAGGCAAAACTCGAAGGGCGTCTTGAAGACATTTTGTCTTAATCAAACGTTTTCGTCTTCTGAATGAGACTCTACTTCTCCAGAGTCATTTTGCATAGTAGAGTTTTTTGAACCAATATTCTCTAATTCCTTTCTTATCGCTTCGATTTTAGCATCTCGTTCCTCTTGGGAAGGTACTTTGAACTGAGCAACTAATTTGATTGGGTCCCCATGTGATAAATCGCCATCAAACTCTAACATATCGCCCACATTGTTGACAATTACTTTGAATTTTGTAGGGTCTTTTGTTCGTCGCTTTTTGTGCTTTTTGTAATGGTGAACATAAACTTGGTATTCTCCAGGTTGAGCAGTGTTATCGTCCCAGACTACATTCTCTACCGGCTTTTTAGTTTCAGGTCTTACGTTGGCGTCGACGTCCAATTCACCACCACATTCGGACTTCTTATTGCCACCATGAATTCTTTCCCCTGATGGACACAATACGTGTAAATCTAAGTCGTTGTAGTTGTCCCACATCAATGATATTTGTACATCCCCTGACCTAGCACCTTCCCTGTCTAATCGATCTTGTAATTCCGACATAGCGTCTTCAGCGGCTTGCTTGGATGCAAGTTCTTCTTCTTCCTTTGCTGCTTCAAGTTCTGTAAGTCTCTGCTGTTCTGCTGCAGCCAACTCTGCTTGCCTAGTAGCCTCTTCTTCATCTTTTTCAGCTTCTTGTCTAGCTGACTCCTCAGATTCAAGACGCATTTGATCTTCCAAACTACGTTGTGCATTTTCTGTTTGTTCATTTCTTTCAGGAACATCAAATTGACAAACCAGAGTTATGGGGTCTCCATGGGTCAAATCGCCGTGATATTCACGATAATCTCCCACATTGTTTACAATTATTTGGAAAGATGTTGGATCTTTTGCTTGTCGCTTTTTGTGTTTCTTGTAGTGGTGGACATAAACTTGGTATGTTCCTGGCGGGGCAGAAACTCCAGGCCAAACAACATTTTCTACTGGCTTTTTTGTTTCAGGCCTTACATTAGCATCAACATCTAATTCACCGTTACATTCCGAGAGTTTGTTACCTCCGTGAATCCTTTCCCCTGATGGGCAGACTACGTGTAAATCTAAATCGTTGAAATTTTCCCACATCAATGAAATTTGAACATCACCAGTCATGGCCCCTTCTCTGTTCAACCGTTCCTGTAACTCTGACATTGCTGCTTCGGCTGCAGCCCGTGAGTCCATCTCCTCTTGCAATTTTGCCGCTTCAAGTTCTGCCAACCGTTGCTCTTCTAAAGCAGCCATTTCTGCTTGTCGCAACTCTTCTTTTTCTTGTTGCAAGCGAGTTTCTTCTTCTGCCCTTTGGTTGGCCATTCTAGATTCATCTTCTAGTCGAAGGCGTTCTTGCTGCTGTTGTTCTTTCATGCGGTTTTCTTCACTCGCTACGCGTAATCGTTCCTCTTCTTCCATTCGAAGACGTTCTTGTTCACGGCGATTACGCTCGTTGTTCGCTTCTTCTTCTAACTTCCTAATGCGTTGTGCAGCGATTAATTCTGCTTCTTGTACTGCAAGTCTTGATTCGATGATTTCACTACGTCTACGACGTGTTTCTACAATTGCTAATTTTCGATCTATTTCCTGTTTTGTTCTACCAAAACTGGGTGCACCAGTGCTTTGTCTGAGACCTTCTGCAGACATGCCGGGCCGCATGTTGAGCTTAGCGTCACTTCTCACTAAAATGTACCAGACGCCAACCATGAAACCGCCGCCTAACGCCGACATGGTCACAATAGTTACTGGTTCCATGTTGCTAGCCATGTCGAACTAGTCTTTTGAAGCATCGGTTGGTAATTGATAATAATCACAGTAAAATAATTTCGCTTTCTCATGGTATCATGCAAAGTATTGACAATTAGAAGCGCTACGCAGGTACATGGGGAAACAGGAGATTCTAGATAAAATCCTCCCAAATGGCAAGGGTGTATGGGTACCAATCGACCATGGAGTAACTGATTTCCCCTGTGAAGGATTGAGTGATATTGAACAAACTGTTCGAGACTTGATTGCTGGCGGGGTTGACGTTATTGTGGCACACAAAGGGGTTGTAGATCGTTACAGTGACCTCTGTGAAGGCACCAGTACAAGTATGATAGCACATCTTTCTGCCTCAACTAGACATGGAGGCAAAAACTCATCTAACAAAGTACTGGTGGGAGATGTTGATGAAGCGCTACTGCGAGGTGCTGTGGGAGTATCTTGTCAATTGAATATCGGGAGCAAGAATGAACCCAAAATGCTGGAAAGAATGGGCCATATAACAAGGGAAGCCTATCTCAATAATGTCCCAGTTCTAGGAATGATTTATGTTCGTGGAAGTAATGTTGATTTAATTGAAGGAGACTCAACAAATGGTTATGCTCATGCTGCTAGAATAGCCTTTGAATTAGGCTGTGATGCTGCAAAAACAGTATGGCCAGGTGATAAGGAAAGTTTTACCAAAATCTGTCAAGCGGCTCCAATACCACTGTTAGTTGCAGGGGGCCCTGCATCGGGCAATAGCAGAGAAATTCTAACCATGGTTAAACAGTCTTTGGAATCTGGTGGTTCAGGAGTTTGCATGGGTCGTCAAATTTTTGCCCATCCCCAAGTTACCTCAATCGCTAGGGCATTGGTGATGATTGTTCATCAAGGCTTGACGGTCGACCAGGCCATCGAAAAATGCTTACTTTGAGGGATATATCTTGCAAGTTTGGTGTGATTCCAGGAATATTGGGCAACCACAGAATTCTGTAAAGGTATTTGATAAAGTTTTGACAAATGATGCCACTCAGCCGCTTTATCAGCAAGATGATTTAGTTTTTGAGAATCACATAAATATCGGCATTTATGGTAAAATAACTGATACTAACTCACAAAATCTGGTAAGAGAAAAAATCGGTTTGATTGACTGGCTGGTGCTAGAATTTACCGATTGGAAGATGATACCGATTGAAAATCTTATCTCAGAATGCGAAGGTACTGGTACTAAATTGGCAGTAAAAGTAAATCAAGTCGAGGATATTCAAGGGATTGCATTTGCGTTAGAGAAAGGCGTTGACGCGATAATTATTAATCAAGAACCTTTGATGATTGAAGCTGCTGAAATTGCCAAGGCCCAAAGGCTAGAATCAAAGAAAAAGGAACCAGCTATACAGGAAGGATTTAGTGATAAATTAACATTAGAACCCTGTATAATTTCAGAGATTAAAAATGGCGGGATTGGTGAAAGGTTCTGTATCGACCTCACAACTATGCTAGAGTTTGGTGAAGGAATGTTAATTGGTTCCTCTGCATCCTCTCTAGCGCTGGTTCATGGTGAAGTTTTGGCGTCTGACTTCGTCCCATCAAGACCGTTTAGAGTCAATGCAGGACCGCCTCACTCCTACATCATGATGGCTGATGGGAAAACTAAGTATATCGCCGAACTAGAGTCAGGTGAAGAAATCCTAATTGTAACCGCAAATGGCGGTAAAAGAATTGGTAATATTGGCAGATTGAAAATAGAGAAAAGGCCATTTTTAGCGATTTATTGGGAAAATAACTATGATACAGTATGCTCTATCGTTCTACAACAGGCGGAGACCGTCCGCTTGGTTTGCGCAGACGGCGAGGTGAAATCAGTGACAGAATTATCTAAAGGAGATTCTATTCTTTGCCATGAATCAGCTCATACCAGACATATCGGTAACCAAGTCAATATCGTCTCAAGGGAGATTTAACTATGGCAGTAATCGGTTCTGGTAACTCTCATGGTGCCTGTAGTTTACTACACGCAGCAGGCACCGGTTATGGAGCTTCAGTATCACTTGATCTTCCGGTAATTGTCAAAGCTTTAGATCGGCCGAGTAAACGTCAACTAAACGACCCAGATGACCTATTAGGAAATGTAGTAGAATCTTGGCTAGCGAGTGGATTGGCTTTGCCAGACGGGATGGAAAAAGGGGATATACACTGGGCAGTAGCATCAAAAATACCACCGAGAAGAGGATTAAAGTCGAGTGCAGCAATTTCTATTGCGGCAGTGAAGGCGCTATGCGAGGCAACAGAATCTGAACTCTCTGATTCACAAATAGTCGCCATATCCTCTCAATCTCAAATTAATGCAGGAGTTTCAATCACTGGTTCAATTGATGATTCATGGGCATGCTTGACAAAAGGCTGGAAATTAATCGATGCTAACGCTGAAACAATAGATAGTAGCGTCGTTATGGAAGGTCCTGGACTAAATCCAGATGATTGGATTGTGTTATTAGCATGCAGAGATGAACGGCCTAAAATACCGGAATTGGAAGATTTCATTCCATTTTATCAAGAATTTGAAAAAGCGCTTATTGCTTTACAACAAGGTGAAATTTTGAATTGCTTAACAATTAATGGAAGGGCTGTTTGCGGAGTCCTCAATGACCTTCAGGGACGTAAGTTTGCCAATGATGCATTCTTAGCAGGGGCGAGAGCTGCAGGTATGACTGGATCAGGCCCTGCGATAGTAATAATCATCCCAAGTTTAGTTAGATCATCAGCAGACAGAATAATTTCCAACTTTTCTAAATTCCTCAAAGACGATTTAATTGTCGAAACTAAATTTTTATCGCAAGATAATGACGAAATTGACTCCGAGTGAAATAACGCACATTCTTGAAGTGATGGCTGTAGGGGGGCATTGATACAGATGCAAATGAGCCTCGGCGAAGCATTGAGACTTTCCTTATTTGGAACCAGTCATGGTCCAAGGGTTGGTGCAATTCTTGAAGGCGTACCTGCTGGAATAAGTATCGATTACAATAATCTCGAATTACTAATGAACGAGCGAAGACCTGGTGGGAGATATGCCAGCAAGAGAAGAGAACCTGATCATGTTGAATTTTTATCGGGAATTGACAATGGTATTACTACTGGGGAAAAAATTGAGATTTCAATAAAAAATAAAGATGTAAGAACCAAAGATTATTCTTTTTTGCCAGACCATCCACGACCCGGACACCAAGATATGGTGATGATGAAAAAGACTGATGGAGAAGCAGATCTTAGAGGAGGGGGAATGTCTAGTGCTAGACTAACTGCGCCAATAGTAGCTGCCTCGGCGATAATCACTCCACTAATTCAGCAACTTGGCATAGACGTCAACGCTCATGTTTGTGCGATTGGAATAGTGGATTCTAAACCGATTGCTGAATGTGAACCTAAATGGGCCACTAATGAATGTAAAGAGATCAGATGTCAAGATAAAAAAGCCGCATTAGAAATGATAAAAGTAGTTGAACATCATAGAATGAATTTAGATTCAATCGGTAGTAAAGTAGAATTACAAATTTCTGGAATGCCAATGGGAATTGGAGAACCTTGGTTTGACGGACTTGAACCATACCTAGCAAGAGCAATGATGTCTATACCTGCTGCTCGAGGAGTAGAATTTGGTCGGGGTTTCTCTGTAGTACAGATGAAAGGTAGCGACCATAATGACTCTTGGGGTGGCAATAAAAATAATCCACAGTTAATTGGTAGCAAGCCTGATGGGGCTTTAGCAGGACTGTCAACTGGTTCTAATTTGTATCTTAAAGTGGCATTTAAACCACCATCTAGTATAGCAAAGGAGCAACTTACTTTGAATGTAAAAACAAACAAAATGGAACCATTACAAATCAAAGGCAGACATGACCCCGTCTTAGCACCTAGAGCTGTTGCTGTTGTCGAGGCTATGGCCAAATTAGTTATTTGTGATTTAGCACTAAGAGGTGAGTTCATTGATAGATGATGTAACTGTTCACAAGTTTGGTGGTTCATGCCTAAGAGATTCTTCAGATCTAAATCTTATTTCTTCAATAATTGAAGCGGAAAAAGGTAATGCTGTTATTGTGGTTTCTGCCTTATGGGGAGCAACTGACCGTTTAATTAGAGCTGCAAATGAACCGCGTTATGCTACTAAATTAGTTTCTGATTTGAAAAAGCAACATATTCGCTTCTCAAACGACATCGAGGACTCTATATTCTCGACAAAATTCTTGAATGTGTTACAAGGTATCGATAAATCTCTATTGAAATTATCCAAGACTCCAGAAAGTATAGTTGATATTAACACGTTGCTAGCCGCGGGAGAACGACTCTCTGCATTAGTAGTGGCTAATGAACTACGTAAACATGGCCTTGAAGCACATCCAGTAGGGTCTGAAGATATCGGAATATGTCTTAATGGCATAAACTCGGCAAGTAATGTAGATATCGAAAAATCAGTAAAAACCTTGGATTATTCTGCCTTCACTGGCATCCCTGTGGTAACAGGTTGGTTTGGTGAAGGACTAGATGGTAGACTAGCATTACTTAGTAGGGGTGGAAGTGACCACTCTGCTGCTGCAATTGCTAGAATATTGGATGCCAAGAAATTAATTCTCTGGAAAGATGTTGATGGTATCCTTTCCATCAATCCAAGATGGGGAGTTGCTACTAATTCCATACCATATCTTGGATATGATGAAGCCAGAGAATTATCTAGGCTAGACGCACCAGTAATCCACCACACAACAATGATTCCTTTGAAAGAAGTTGGTATTCCAATAGAAATTAGGAATCTAAACTCGCCAATCAATACTAATGCCCCCACAATAATTGGTCCAAATATAATTCAGTCTGGTGAAATAAAAGCCATTGGTTGTATGAGAAGTATCTCTTGTATTACTGCTCAATCTGGTGATATTGAAGACCAAAGTAAGAAACTTGGTCAAGTATTGATAGAGTTAGATAACAAAAATATTACTTGTTGGTCAATAAAATCTAATCCTTCAAGTGTAGATATTGTGGTATCTCAGCAGCAATCCACATTGGCTCATAAAATTATTAGTAAGTCACTACCTGTATCAAATACTACTAATCATTCTTGTTTAATTTCTTTTATCGGGACTGACGACAAAAATCTAGTCAACAAGAAAATCGATTATGTGACACAATCTAGTGCCGAGATGTCATACCTTAACTGCACAGAACTCTCAGTACAATATTTAGCAAATACTGTTGACATAAAAAAGCTGATGAAAGACCTATCTCAAGTTGTCATTGACAATGAGTTTGTCTAACTTTACTCCGCTCGCTTTTCTCTAAACTTTTGCAAGTGATTCGGTAGATTTAGGGCAAATAATCCACCTACCACACAGAATACGAAAAATGTTCCTAGAGCAACCCCGTAAACCGATATTAACTCTACCGACTCTTCCAATCTAGTTGCTGTATCTGAAGAGAATATTCCGACAATTAATGGTAAAAGGGTATTTGCAGAGAGTACAATAATTGCTAACACTGCAGCTGAAATCGGATTGATAATTAGTGAGCGATGATATTTTCCAACAATCTTTTTTGGGTTCATCACATATACTTCATTGGTTCTAATACTGGTATCTAACATTGAATATCTAATGACACCATTTGCCAACTCGAAGTACATTACTAGTAAGACTGCATAACTCACTACCAATATATTGAGCAAACCTGGGCTGTCTTGAAGATCAAATGGATCACTAGCTAGTGATACCTTTGATGCAGCAAATCTCATTATTGCTAATATGAAAAATAGATTACTGAGCAAGGTATACCTTGCGTCTCTCTGCATTGTGCCCCAAAATCCTGCACCCGCGGCAATAACAATTATCACAATTTGCATTATGAACGAAATTGCCAAGCTTCCAGTAATCATGTACCACAATGTACCTTCTGGAGGAGATACCATGTAGGTAAGTAGAGATAAAGCAACTAAAACGCCATATACCGCTAATTGAAGATTTTGTACCATTCTATCTGGTGGCAGAAATTTAGTCTTTGGAATAAGTGGACCGCCAAGTAAACTCTCAATGAAGGTAGGCATTTCTACAGTTGGAATCGCATCTTTGGGAATCTCAGAGCCGAGACTTGCCTGCCCTGCCAGTTTTTTCCTTGATGGAGCTGAAGACCTTACAGTCTTACCGTCATACAATATTTTGGTATCTCCAGATGGTTTGTTCATAGTCATAATCTCACCTCAGAATCCTCTTGCTCCTGCTAAAGCGGTAGATAAGAGCATATCTGGCTCCCAATCCATAATATTGACTCCTAGACCTCTTAATTCGCCGATTAGGACGTCTCTTTCTGTTTTAAGCACTTCATAACCCGTACGGTCAATACGCTTTGCATCAAATTCAAATTCTAGGGAAGATGGTGTTAGGACTGTAACGTCGAAGTTTCTAGCTCTAAAGTCTCGAAGAGCGCTCACAATGGTGGGGTCATCTTCTAAGTTAGATAAGAAAATTATTGGACTGCCCTTGTTAATGTGAGGCAGGATTCTGTTTACCACTACTTGTAGCGGAATATTTCCTCTTGCTACTGCTCCGGCCAGTTTAGTTAGAATGACATACAATTGCTTCTTTCCTGTGTCACGATCAACGCTGACAACTTCATCACCATAGACAATAACCCCAACAGAATCTCTTCTACTTAGGAAATACTTCGCTAATGATGCTGCTGCTCTGGTTGAATAAACCAAAGCATTTCTAGAGACTGGCCCTGTTTCTGCAACCGCTCTAGAATCAACAATTATGATTATATCTGAAACTGCATCTCTTTCTCTTTCGTTAACCATCAACTTACCAGACCTTGCATATGCTGACCAGTTTATTGCTCTAAAGGAATCACCTTCGAAATATTCTCTCAGAGAATAAAATTCCGAACCCGGACCAGGTTGTCGAATATTGACGGCTCCTGTGAAAATTTTGGGGACCCTTGACTTAACGAAGGTTTCCTTGAGATCTTCCATCTTTGGAAACACAAGGAAATCATCGTAGACATGCATTTCTTTTTCCTTGTGGAATAAACCAAATGGGTCCTGAATTCTAACAGCAACCGGACCGATGCTGTAAAATCCTCTTAGCGGGCATTCAATAGTATATTCAATAAAAGTCTCTCTTCTTGGTCCCAATTCCATCAATATGTAGTTTGAGCCTTCTTTAATCCTCATTACTTCAGGAACCCTATCCCGAACTTCCAAGATTTTAGCCAGAGGTGAATCGTTTTGCATCCTTAATGTGACGCTTAATTCACCATCTTCAAATAATCTTGCGCTGGATAGTTTCCTCATCGCAATTACGCTTCCTAATGCCATTCCTTCTTCTCCTGACCATTCATCTGAACGGCGGCCTGAAGACGCAACATCTGCATGACCACCAAACAATGCTGCCCATGTTAAGAAGACAAAAATCACCACGGCAATTGTTACTAATTGCTCATTTCTAAGCGTCAAGCCTAACAAATACATTGCTATGGCTAGACTTCCTAGCATTGCTGATTTTCGACTCCACATGATTAACACCTAAATGAATAATCAAACAGTTGGAACTGGTACTTCTCTCAGAATTGTTTGAATAACTTCTCCAGATTCCAATCCTTTAATTTGGTGTTCTGGTTTGAGAATTATTCTGTGAGCAAGAGCAAGTTCTGCAATTGCCTTAACATCATCTGGTGTAACGAAATCTCTGCCTCTAAGGGCTGCTGCTGCTCTTGATGTCTTCAATAATGCTTGAGAACCACGAGGAGATGCGCCGACAAGTACTCTAGGATCTTCTCTAGTTCTTGCGACTACTTCGACCATGTACATTCTAAGTGCAGGATCGACATATACGTCTTCACAAGCTTGTTGCATAGCAATAACTCTTTGCGGGTCAGTAATGACGTCGACATCTACTGCATCTTTTCCACGTGCAATACGTCGAGAAAGAATCTCATCTTCATCTGCCCTGTCAGGGTATCCGACAGACATCTTAAACATAAAACGGTCAAGTTGGGCTTCTGGCAATGGATATGTTCCTTCTTGCTCAACAGGGTTTTGTGTAGCCATAACAATAAATGGTGCTGGAAGTTTGTGAGTAACAGTACCAATTGTAACTTGCTTTTCTTGCATAGCTTCAAGCAAAGCTGCTTGAGTCTTTGGTGGTGCACGGTTAATCTCGTCGGCTAGTAGTAGATTACAGAATAACGGACCTGGCTTGAAGGTAAATTCTCCCTTTTTAGCATCGTAAATGTTAGTCCCGGTAATATCTGCTGGAAGCAAGTCAGGAGTAAATTGGACACGCTTGAAGTCACAACCCAATGCATCTGCAAAGGTATTGGTCATCAGTGTCTTAGCCAAACCTGGGTAATCCTCGAATAACAGGTTACCGTTCGAGAGAATGTTAACCAACACGTTATCAATAACGTGAGCTTTACCGATAATTACTTTCTGAACTTCAGCACTGATTGCTTGGGCAATCGCGCCAACGGCAGTAAGTCTTTCTCTAACTTCTGGGGTGCTTTGGTGCTTCGGCTGGGCCGGAGCGGCTGGCGCTACTGGGGCTGCTGGTGCAGGTGCTGCTGGCATTGGTGCCGCTGGCGCTGGTGCTGCCGGCATTGGTGGTGCTGGCATAGGCGCTGCTGGTGCAGGCTGCGGTGGCATCCCTGGCTGCGCTCGCGCGGGCTGGGGTGGGGGGGCTGGTTGCATGTCTTTTTCCTCCTAATTTCAATTACCCCAACGACGTATTTGCGGGATAACTTCCCTTAATTCTTCGTTGGAGTAGGAACGGTTAGAACTTATCAGTTCTACTAAGCGCGGGTCTCTAACCATGTACATGATTTCCGCAGGTGTTTTGCGAGCGAACTCATCTCTTGTGAGGTCGTTAAATTGTCTGACTTTAGACAAGAGTGCATCCCTTACTCGCGTTTGATATTGGGCTGCATCAATTTTAGTTGGACGTTCTCTAAATCGAGTCAAGTCAAATACATGGCGCCAATTTTCCTTCTCGGGAACGACCATGATGGCAATTGCTAACAAGGCAAAAAGATTCAAGATAATCAACCATTTCAAGACATTATCACTTGTCAGTAGTACAACTGCGCCGATTGCCTCAGTAAATGGTGACGAAAGAGCACTTGAAACGTGACGGCTTTCATCAAAGACCAAATTAAATTCACCTGGGTCTCGAGTGACCTGAGTGGTAATTTCTTCATTATCAAATTCCATCATGTCGTAAAATAAGGCTTGGAAATATGGACCATTGCCATTCCATTCAACTTCTCCCCCACCAGAGGCAAATAGAGCACTGTCCCAGCAGGCATGTGAATTGTCGAGTTTGTTGTTCACATAATAAGGCGAATTACATTGCTGCTTTCCGGTTTCTTCCCCAACTGTTTGATCCCATAAATGATTAGCCAAAACAGAGTGATCAGATACGAACACGATTGAACCAGTAACATCAACTTCCCCAAAATTATTGTTTGGTTGTTCTTCTAAAACTTCAATCCCGGGGAAATCCATCCTGATTATGAGCCCGGTTTTGCCCTCCCCAAGCGTTGGATTGTTCAGGTTGTCAATATTAGTGTCCTGACGAGCAATAAATGCTGGAGTTGAAGCATGAGCAAGAACCATAACTTCTCTATTGTCCTCAACTTCTTCGTCTAGAACTTGGATTGCTGTTGCTCTGTGAAATAGAACTGGCATTCTACAATTTTCTATTTGAGCCGTTCCTAAATCATTTTCAGTACAGGGAACATGTTTCTCATCACCCATCTGAGTAACATCCCGATTGATACTTGCTGCCGCCCATAGTTTTCTTTCGTCGGGATTTAGTGGCTGCCCAGTCTCATCGGTAACTTCGTAAAATTGGAACGGATCTACTACAGGTGCGTCGAAATACTTGACGCCGAACTCAGATGCTACTAATTGAGCATTGGTTGAATTTGAGGCTAGAACTACTTTACCGCCTTTTTCAGTGACAAAGTCGTAGATTGCAGATGCCTCAGCTGCATCAAATGGCTTTTCAGGGGCTGCAATGACTAGCAAAGTTCGATGGGGGTCTCGCCAATCATTTACCAACATTGGAGTTGACATAGTGTTAGCAACAGTATAGCCTACACCATCATCGCCCAAATTATTACGCATCTCAGTTAGTTGGATATTGTAGAATTCTGCGTCTTCTTCGTATGGTGAGAATACTGTTGCTTTATTCATGCTAACAATGCCGATTAAGATCACTGAAAGAAGGACTGAAGCCATTAAACCAACTTTTAGCCAGGTTTCTAGGCTAATCTTAGTTTTTGGTTCATCCGACAATACAATCCCTCATTTGCACTATATAGTGGCGCAGTAATATTCGTTCGAGATTATCTCCACTCATAATGCTTGCTCCAAAATGAGCAATATAATCCAATGATTTATACGGAATGGATGAGCATTTTGAGTTATTATCAATGAGGCATAATAGGCGGTTGAAGCCCATTTTCTAACATTATTTCCTATATCGGACCAATAATGCAAATATTATCATTGAAAAAAGTTCAAATGCGGTTAGAAAACTCAATGTATTAGCTTCAGTGACCTCACCGTCTGTATTGGTTGTTCCATCCCCTGAATTGACATCATCATTATCATCTTGCTTAACTTCATTAGAATTAACCTGAATCTCAAACATAGAACTACTTATTTGGCCATTTCCTGCAGACTTAATGGATATTGTCACTTCACACATCCTTTCGGGATGTGATTCAGAAGCAACTATTCTTATTGCGAAATCCTTGGTTGTTGAATTGTCAATTTCGGTATCCTTGATTGCCTCTAAACCCTCAATTGATAGACTCGGGCATGATTTTATTGACGCAGCTGGCATTTTTATGACGTCTTTACCGTTGCCGTTATTGGATATTGTCAAGCCGTATTCGATAGACGAACCGGCGTACAAAACTTCATCCATTGAAGTGTGATCAATTTCCAAGTCATATACCGCAGGGACGGTCAGTTCTGCATCAATTTCCTGACTTGACACTGGTTGGTCAAAAGAAATCTCTTCAGCGAGTATAAGCAGCGTCATTGTTTCATCTGGTGAACGCTCAAATGAATATCCTGAAACATCGGAGAATTCTATCTCAAATGTAATATTTTCAGAGGCAGCCACGGCAATTGATTCGTCATAATCAAGTTCAATTGGGATATCCTCGGATTCATCCCAAGTTATGGTGATCCTTAGATTAAGCTCACTCATGCGTTGATTCTCAACAAAAAATTCCACCATATCCAGAATATCATCATCACCCGATAATTCAAGTTCATGAGTGCCATCCATATTAGTTTCCCAGCCTAACTCCCAAGATGGTATCTCAACTTGATCTTGAGCTGTTGAGATTGGCACCATCATCATCAATAATACGATAACCATGCAAAATGATTTCAACCTAAATTTTATCATTCATTCACAACCAATATTTTTCAAAGCCCTTTTTGTCAGTACCCTAACTACTGACCGACGATAATTAGGAGGAAGTGAGGTATTATTAACAGGTTTTACAGATTTTCTTACCAAGCCGGCCAATTCCATTATTGATTCATTTTTTGACCAACCTTCGGCGTTAATAGAATCAACTTGTTCGTGATGTAATTTAGGGATTGATTCCAATGCTGTGGAGGCTATTTTGAGACTTTTATAATCGCCTTTTTTCCAAGTAATTGCTATGCCGGCTTCGGGAAAGTCCCATGATTCTCTGACTCGTAACTTTTGATAGCTACCTGTTAGTTCGAATGCATTACTAGGCAATGTTACTTTTAAGAGAAATTCGCCCTGCTTGAGAATGTTCTTTTTCATGCCGTCCAATTGATAAAAATCATGTAGCGGAATTACTCTTTCACCGTCCGGGCTTATCAGAGTTATAGTTGCCCCTAGAGCCATAAAGTTAGGAGCAAGGTCTCCTTGATAGGTGGCAACACAAAGTGTGTTTTGATTAGGTATTACTCGGCAGTCTGCACCTGTACCACAATCGGCTTTGTGACACCAGTCAATCGAACGGCGCCAGTCTTCGCTTTGATTATACCAAAAACATCGGGTATCTAAGCAAAGGTTGCCCCCCACAGTAGCACTTTTTCTAATCAAGGAAGATGCAATCTTGCCTGCAGCTTCAACAATTAGTGGATGCATACCGTTAACCTCTGTAAGTTGGGACAACGGAGTCATACAACCAATATCGTATGGACTTAGTTGCTTTGCTTCGGGAATATTAGCAAGGGAAATTACATGCGGTTTGGGATTTATTCGCCATTTGTAATTTGGTAAAACATCAGTCCCCCCAGCAACCCAATCAAAGGTTTCACCATCTGCTATAATGTTAGAAGCAATTGATATTGCTTCTTGGATAGAACTTGGATGATGCAAAGTAAAAGGCGGCATTAGCATTAAGCATCATCTCCCATTTCTCTTTGAGTTTTCTTTAACCATGCTTTTCCTGCAAGGCCTAGTTCTGCCAATTGTTCCGGGTCTGGTTCAGTGGCCATCTTCCAACCATCAACTTGGTCTTCTAACGGAATATTAGGGTCAAAACCGAACAAAACACCGTTAACATAGTGTGATGTGTCTTCTGTTCTCTGTCGTGCCTTATCTCTGACTTTATGTTCAGCAGCACGTAGAACCAGGGGTTCTTGCATTGGGCCATATTCTAGTCTTGGTGATGGCAAATCTAGACTATCTTCAAGTTTGAGTGATTTTCTTTTCTTCTCAATGCCTTTGAAAACTACATCAGGGGTTAGTGGCAAATCTCTAAAACGCACCCCAATGGCATCATAAACAGCATTGACAACTGCTGGCAAAATTGGCAACAGTGGTCCTTCTCCGGCTTCTTTAGCGCCGAATGGCCCCTCAGGGTCACAAGATTCAATGATTATTGGTTCAACATGAGGCATTTCGTGAATTGAAGGTATTTTGTATTCTAGTAAATTGGCATTTTGTAGGTGCCCTGTGCGCCCATAAACCATTTTTTCGGACAAGACTTGTCCAAGACCCATGTGACATGAACCGATAATCTGGCCCTTTACCGCCAATGGATTGAGTGCTTTTCCACAATCATGAGCCGCCCACACATTAGTACATTTTACTAAACCAAGTTCAACATCTACATCAACTTCAGCAACATATGACGAAAATGAGTAGGCAGGAGCTAACCCCGCAGCAGCCCCTTTGTGAACACCGCCCATTGGCGGTGAACGGTAGGCTCCGCTAGCAATTAGAGCGCCCTTATCCTCTTGCGCCTTGTGCAATGCTTGGAGATAAGATACTCCGATTGATGGGTCATGTTTGTAATATATCCTACGGTCATTTAATACCAATGTATTTGGATGATATCCTAGCATATCCCAAGCAGCATTTAGAATCTGTTCTCTGATTTCTAAAGCTGCTCTGATTGCAGCATTAGCATTCATGAAGGTTACTCTGCTTGAATATGACCCTAAATCTACTGGTGAAGTATCGCTCTCATGGCTCCTGACATGAATCATTTCGATAGGCAATGCTAGTACTTCTGCAACCACTTGAGCAACGGCCGTTGTTGAGCCTTGGCCGATATCCGCTGCACCAGTGTGGACTGTGACACCGCCATCCATGTCTACTTGAATATGAACTGTTGCATGCGGAAATCTGTTTGGATCCCAATGAATGGGTAGACCAGAACCAGATATGAAGAATCCGCAACCAACACCAATACCTTTGCCTAATGGCAATTTGCGGAATTTATTATCCCAATCGGAACCTTCTCGAACTTTTTCTAGAGCCTCTCTCATTCCATTAGAAGTAATTCTAAATCCAGTTATGGTTCTGCTATGAGGTGGTAGTAAGTTCGCCAAGCGTAAGTCGATAGGGTCAACTTGCATTTGTTCTGCCATCTCATCTAGGCCAACTTCAACTGCACACCGTGTGTTGACTGCACCGTGGCCACGCATTGCACCAGATGCTGGCTTGTTGGTCCAAACCCTTGCTCCTGTATAATGGAATGAACCCAATTCATATGGTGCAGTTGCTAAAACACCATTGTAGTACGATGTGACGTGCCCAAAAGAGGCAAATCCTCCTCCGTCAATAAGTGCATCAATATCAAATCCTGAAATGCGTCCTGCATCGTCTGCAGTCATCTTGACTTCTATGTCGCTTGGATGGCGGCCTCGATTTATCCAGTAAACCTCCTCACGGTCAAAGGTTATTCTAACAGGTCTTCCAGATTTTCTCGATAATATGGCCGCACACATCTCATGAGGGAAAGGGTCCGATTTTCCGCCAAATCCACCACCGACAAATGTTCTTACCACATTTATTTGATGCATTGGCACCTCTAATACAGTCGACAGCGCGCGATGAGTGTAATGAGGAACTTGCTGCGGTGTATAAAGTTGAAGTCGTCCATTAGGGTCCCAGTGAGCGACAACTGCATGTGGTTCAGTAAAACCGTGGTGAACACCTTCCATAGACCATTTTCCGTGTGAAGCAGCATGTGGGTTCTCGATTAAAGAGCGGTCGCCAAATTCTTGGAATACTCGCTTTTGGACATTGGTTCTTGAAAGGTGATACTTACCACGCCAATGGATTGGTTCATCCACATCTTCTAGACCCTTTTTACGGTCAAATACTGGCTCTAAAATTTCCCACTCAATGTCAAACAAAGCAAGAGCTTCGATTGCTATTGCTTCAGTTTCTGCACATACACAAGCGACTAAATCACCCATATGTCGAACTTTTTCAACAGACATTGCGTGTTCATCCTTAGTAACGGGTAGAACTCCGAACCGATTCGGTGCATCTTGTCCTGTGGCAACAGATATCACTCCAGGCAATGCTTCGACCCTAGTTGTATCAATGGATATGATCTTAGCATAGTGATGCGGTGAACGAAGAATTTTACCAATTGTTTCATTGGTAAGCCTAATGTCATCTCCATACCATGCTTGCCCTGTCACTTTGGCATTTGAATCAACCAATTGGAGTGGTTTACCAACTACAGTCCCAGTCCTAATGCGGTCATGAATATGGGAACCTGCTGGTTGCGGTTCTTTACCACCGACAGATTCTGGAATGAAATTGAGATCTCTTGGCTCCATTACAGGGTTTGAACCGCCCGAACCGGGCGGAGGAAACTTCTGCTGGCCAGCAACACGCTTGCCATCTCTCCTCTTAGCAGAAGATTTACCCGGTTGTTGTCGATATCCGCCAGACATAGTAATCACTTCGCATGACCAGGTGGCATCGATGGCTCTCCGGGGCCGCTTGGATGTGGGTCTGGATGTGGATCACTAGCCGCCTTTGGAGGTTCAATTTCCCCGCGATGAATCTTGGCCGCTTCTTGTATTGAGTCAACAATTTGTTGATAACCTGTACAACGGCATAGGTTTCCTTCAATGGCTTCCGAGATTTCCTCATTAGAAGGTGAGGGATTAGAATCCAGTAAGGCTTGGGAAGCAACTAGGAATCCAGGCGTACAAAATCCACACTGTGAGCCCCCAAATTTAGCAAAACATGCTTGTATTGGAGCCAAATGTGCTCCATCAGCCAGACCTTCGACGGTGATTATGTCACTACCATTAACCTGCCCAGCAAGACATAAACATGACAGTCTAGGCTCGCCATCTATCATGACGGTGCAACAGCCACAAGTACCCAAATCGCACCCACGTTTGACTCCGAGTGTGCCCACCTGATCTCTTAACACATCTAGCAAGACTGCGTTAGAATTAATCAGCAATTCTACCTCTTTTTTGTTGACTTTTGATTGCCAGATAGTTTTGGGAGCATTTGGTGTCATTTTCACGTATTCGGTACCAACCACATGCTCACCCATCTTATCCTACAAATGGATGCATATCAATATAGGGATGAATTGAATTATTCTATTAGCGCAGAGTCACGTGTTTGAAATCATCATCTCCGGTTTGTGGATCCTGCCATTCAGAGTCGCCAGGAAGCACCAAACTATTGCCTAAACCAACCAACATACCGCCGATTTCTCTTTGCCTCTTTTGCAAACGGTCCCAATCTAATTCGTTTTGGCGCCAATTTTTCCATCGTTTCAAAGACCTCCAACTTCTGACTAGTCTTGAATACAGATTCATGTGCATTTTCCCAGAAATAGGCCACCATATGAGTAATATGAGGAACATTAGAATTGGACTGATTTGAGTAAAGTAAGCCAGTAACCAATGTTTATTCAAAAGGATGAACAGAGGACTTGAGGTGGCCAAGAACAACACAGTTATTGACAGAGAAGCGAATATCCACCATACTGGGAACATAATGACTGCTGTTGCAATCTTCATAGTTCCATGAATTGATTGTGATATTCCTTTCCTTTTGAAATGCCACATAGTCAGATAATTAGCTTGGTAAGGTGGCACGTTACCTAAAACAGCGCTCCAGGTCACTAATCCTAACATCCAAGCAGCTGACCATATCCATGCGGTTAATGCGATTAAATAACCGAGAATAGTTGGTTTCTTTGGCTTAGCAGCAACATCAAATGGAGTAATTCCCATTTCTTCAAGTTCGGCAAAATGGAGTCTAGATTTTTCAACAAGTGGAGCAATCTCTTCTGGCTTATGATTAGACATATACTCCCAACCTGCACGTAGCCTTCTAGCTCCAATGACCGACTCAGCAAAAGAAGGACGAGTTATTTTATTGCCACTTTGAATTGCTCTTTCCGCATATACTACACTGCGTCCTTGCCAAATTAATCGACGCTCTTCCCAAGAGGTTTTCGACAAACTAGCACGCTTGAGTTCTTCTTCTATAGATTCTGTAACCTTCCTAGTCCATGCAATATCCAATTCTTTTTGGTGGTTTGAGTCTGCAACTGTTTGTGGTATTTCTGGCAACTCCATTGGTCGTTCGAGAATTACTGCACCTCGTTCTCTAAATTTTTGAGAATTAGAATAATGTAAACCGACTGGAACAATTTGAGGAGCCGGTTTATTTTGTAATTCCGCTTCCCTAAGAGCGATTAAAATAATCCGGGCAGCGCCGGTTTTCGCTTTACTGACCTCTGAATCGGTATGAGTTTTACCTTCGGGAAACAATAGTAATCTTCCCCCATTAGAAATTTCACGACCAACGTCTTGGAGCATCTGTGAATTCTTAATTCGGGATTTTTCGATATCATCACTGTCTGATGCACGATAAACTGGTAGTGCACCGCCAGCTCTAATCAGCCTTCCAAGTATTGGAATTTTGAACAGCGTATGTTTAGCAAGAATAGAAAGTCTTCCTGGTAAAGATGCATGTAACAAAATTGGATCTATCAGCCCACTAGGGTGCCAAGCAATGAACATAACACCACCGTCATGCGGCATATTTTCATTATCAACCACATCTAATTCTCTAAACCAAACCGACATCAAAGAACGGGAAAACCTTCGTAAAATACGGTAAGTAAAGCCTAACTTAGGTTGGCCATCGCCTTTAGGGTCACCTAACCACGACATAACATAGTGTCAATGGGTATTACTCTTTACTCCACCGCCGATAAAGGGGTAAGATTCTAAGTTTTTGCTGACATTAATCCTTTTCGTATATTGAATTTGATTCTAGCTTTCTCTGGTTAACAAATAATGCGATAACAGATGCTACTGATACTGCCAAGAATGTGAAACCAGGTGTCTCCTCAGACTCTTGAATAAATGCAGATGCTGTGTCCACCAACATGATGTCGATGGTCACAAGGGGTGAAGACGAATGCCCGCCACTTGAGTTAGATTTCAAACCTCTAATCGAAATTGTATGATTGCCATCTAGGTCGATTCCCGGTAAGTGTTCAAGTTGATGAATTATGTCGATTGCCGCGACATTGCCATCTGTATCAGTTTTTTCGAAGGAATGCAAGTTTGTCCAATCATCAACAATGTGATTGCTACGCCATTGGATTGCTTCAATTCCACCAGAAGTGGTAAACTTGATCGATTCTTTAGGAGTAAGGTGAGTATGCGAATTATCGTAAGATGGGTCACTCTCGATTGAAATTTGCATTGAAGAATCAAAAATATAGTATTTTTCTGCGGCTGCCAAAACAGATTCTAAAGCACGCACTTCCCCATGTCCGTAGACATTATTTTGTCGGTTTTTAGTAATGATATTTTGAGCGTCATTATCGTCACACCCATCAATGCCTGCGGCATCTCCCATGTATGTACATGCACGATACTCGGCTGTTTCTTGCATGAAATTCCTAACTTCAAACGGACTTATGTCCGGGTTTGCTTGTAGCATTAGAGCCGCAACACCTGCTGCGCCGGGAGTAGCCATTGAAGTGCCTGAAAAGGCAGTATATCCATCACCGGTATTGTGAGCAACTGACATGACATCAGAGCCGACATAAGCAATATTTGGTTTGACCCTATTCTCTTCTGTTGGACCTTGGCTTGAATAAGCAGCAATTGATGAGTCCTTATCTAACGCACCTATGGTAATTGCATCTTCGGCACTACCAGGAGTACCGATGGTACCCCTACCAGCTGAGTTTCCAGCAGCAATAAACAATGTAATATCGTTGTAGACCATATCATTAGCCATTCTGTTTACGCTATCTTCTTCAGAAGAAGTCCATTCAATTATGCCAAATGCTCCAAGTGACATAGAAGCAACCCTGATGTTATACTGGTACCTATTATCGATAGTCCACTGCATTCCAGCCATAACAACTGCAAACGACCCAGAGCCGCCAGAGTCCAACACCTTTACCCCAACGAGTTTTGCTTGGGGAGCCATTCCAGGATTGTCATAAGTTGGAGCCCCAGTTCCTGCTGTAGTACCAGCACAATGAGAACCATGACCTTGGTCATCATAAGGGAAAACTTCTGTCCCGTTGGTAAGACTTGGATTATTCACTGGATCGTAAAAAGCAATTACTTTTGGATCCTCGGTCTCAGGGTCATCATCTTGATCATCAAGACTAGAATGTAGGCCATCGATACCTGTATCGATAATTGCCACAGTTGATCCTGACCCGTCATATCCTGTCTCTTGCCATGCTGTATCTACACCATGAAGGGCAACTGCATCTCCGTTTTGTATGGTCATTATACCGTCAAGTTCGAGCATCACAACCCCGGGAAGTTCAGTTGCGTCATCTAATAGAGCAACCGGTACCCTACCTGCGACAGCATCGATTGCTGGGAGGTAAAACTGATGTTCATAGTCAACTTGTTGTTCAAGCATGAGTACATCCTTTTCGTCCGGAGTATGGTCAAAATCGACAATAATCGGAAGTGTGCCACCACTTAGTAGAATTGGGTTATCTATATGGCGTTCAATCATATCGCCAATACCGTTTTTGTTTTTGTCAACAGTGGTATCAATCCACCAACCTTCTTCTGTAGTCTCTGATAACTCAGCGTGTACAGGTATAACTGCCCCTAATGTTGGAACCAACATTAAGAAAATCATTGCGATTGAAATTGTATTACCTAGTTTTGACAAATCAGCACCAAATTAAGCCAAATGTTGCTGATTAATCAATAATTGCTTTACAAGTTACTAATGACAAACCATCAGTCGCGCCAAGTGGCGTATTCTATAGAAATACCTTGGATTACGTCGTCAGGTGCACTTGGGTACGCTCCCCAGTAGGATTCTCTGAGATCTTGATTAGCCGACATACATGCCTCGACATCTGCAGGTCTGTCTTGTAATTGCTCCGATTGATTTAGATGGGCGATTATTGGTTCGATATTGGAAAGATTGACTAAGCCCCATCCTGTTTGAGTACACGGTAGTACCGGTGAGATTGGCATAGTGCCAGATGTTGGGTCCCAGTCTAGGTTTGGATACCATGCTGAAAGGTTGATTGCCTCCCTAACTTGAGCGTTGGTGACCGTGAAATTCATTCCATTCACTAAATTACCACCACGCTCATCTGATGCACCAGAACCATTATCGGAAAATTCGCCCCTAAGGTCTTGTAGAATAAAGGAGATGATACCTGCAGTTCTTGGGGTTGCAAAAGATGTCCCAGATGTTTCATGATAGCCGTCAATGTCGTCATGATTGGGCAGCACTTGTGTCCAATCAGCAGAGATATCGGGGTATGAACCAGACATTATTTCCTTTTGGTCGTCTCCTTCTTCAGCATATCCGGCGATTCCAATAGACCATGGCGGTCCAGCTGTAGCGTCTTGTATAGCAGGGGATGGTGAATTATCGGCTGCACCTGTATGTAGCTTGTTGTAGTCAACTACCGCAACTTTAGTTGCATCCTCGATACCAGGAACTGGAATAGAACCTATCGCACCAAATGAGGTTGTTATGACATCGACAAGGGGTTGATTTGCTGCCGCTAGTACGGCCTCTGAACTAAATCCTTCGACAAAGAAAATGATTGCTTCAGGATTTGCATCTAGTACTGCACCAGTAACCGCTGAACCATGTCCGTCTGAGGGGTCGTCTAGAATCAATATGTCACTATTGCCGTCGGGTGATGTTCCGATTATTTTTGTCCCAGGGAAGTATACGATATCTGTGGCAGTAAGGTTATCCCAACAATCTGCTTTGTCTGCATCATAGCGTTCTTGCCATGTACCATCAAGAGTGATATTACATACTTTGTTGACCCCTAAATCATCGAGTAACCATTGAGGATAAGTTTCATTGGTTCTAAAATGATCGTGATAAACGTTGATTCCAGTATCGATGGGAGCGATTACTGAAAAAGGTCGCCAATCGCTTGAAGTGACAGACTGTGCGACTGTTGAATCATCTTCAACGGAGGGTGAATAAGCAAAAGCAATGAATATCGCACTAACAAACAGTGTCGCAACGAGCAATGAAGTCATGAATTTTGTTGACGACGGCTCGTCAAACAACTCCGCCTCCAAGACCTCCGCCATAGGCAATTGTAAACGGCTTGTTAAATCAATATAACTAACTAATGACCCTGATAAAATTCGGGTATATTGAAGCAAGGACACATATTGGCCAAGTACATGGAAGATGGTTTTCAAGTAGAACATCTACCTTTTCCAATGCCTGACCGTAGGCATACCTTAGCCCAGGATTGGCGGTTTTTGACCTTCATGCATTGGCGTGTTGATATTGAAAAATTAAGACCCCATGTTCCTGAAGGTCTAGAAATTGATACTTTTGAAGGCGATGCATATATCGGCCTTGTTCCGTTCATGATGAAACATGTTCGACCAAGTTGGTTTGTAAGCACGCCAGGGATTTCGAACTTCCCTGAATTTAATATTCGAACCTATGTTAAGAAAGACGGCATAGCAGGAGTCTTTTTCCTTACCTTGGAAGCCAAAAGTTTGGTCACTTGTAATTTTGCACCTAGAACTTATGGCTTACCGTACCGTTACGCAAAAGGTAGTGTCAAAAAATCCGGCAACAAGTGGGAATGGGACAGTTCGAGGAATAAAGGCCAGTTTAAACTCGCCGGAACAACAGAAGTTATCGGTGAGCAACTGCAAGCACAACCGGGTAGTTTAGAGGAATTCTTGTTTGAGAGATACAGCCTTTACACCAGCCATAAAGGAAGTTTAAGGAGAGGTTATACACATCATAACAAGTGGAAATTTCAGTTGGCCAAGGTTGAGTTGACTGAAAATTCGTTGACTGAAAGTTTCAATTTGGGAATTGATAAACCACTAACACCAGAACTTGTGCATTATTCCGACGGTGTGAGAGTAAGAACCTTTTCTATAGAATTAGCAGAGCGTATTGGTACCGATATCAATCGAGACTTCTTGCTGTTAGATGGGGACTGTGGACTCTGCCATAGACTTGCTACATTCCTTGATAAACGCATGAAGCCGTCAGCCAATTTAGGGTACCGACCAAATAGTTCGAAAGATGCACAGCGGTTAATCCAAGCAATGCCCAAGAAATACAGTGAATCCGATACAGTCTACCTCGTTAGAAATGGCCAACCATATATGCGCTCAAGTGCTGCCATTCGCTGTTTATTGTACATGAAGTGGTATTACCGAATGTGGTATCCGCTTTGTTGGTTAACTCCTTTACCGATTCGTGATATCGCCTATCGTATAGTTGCTAAATATCGTCACAAGGTGTTCAAAAAACCCAAAGTTTGTGCCTTCAGAGTAGATTGATGTTAGAAAGAAACTTCGAAAACCATCAGTAAAACACCGACAATTAGTGCGGGTATTGTAGTATGAATTGTCGCCCAAAGGCTCGCTGCTCGATGTCTTACAAGTAGCGGGAACAGTGCATCTCCATCTTGACTAATTGCGTTGGCGGTGAGTGCAGGAAACGATAGGAGATCCTTGGTATATGCAGTAATTGCAATAATTTGTGGCCCACATCCGGGAATTAGTCCAATGAATGCGGCAAGAACCACGGCAATTAATCCATCACCATATCGTGCTAAATCGGCTTCCGTCATGCCAGAAAACAGCATTGAAAACTCGAACACAAGATATGCTGCCATAACCCAAAAAGTGACAAACGCCGTCTCACTTGCCGAATGAATCATTGTTTCACGCATCGAATAGAGCTTGTCGCCAATCGATGCCTCGGTATCATCTCGAATCCAATTCTTTTGCGAGATATAGAGGATAACGGATAGTGAAGTTCCAAGCAAACCAATCCACGTAATGAAGCCGTGAAGAGTCAATGGGTTGTAGTCAATTTCTAGATTGAACTCCGCATCTTGAGCGGTCCACACCAATAACAGCACAGCAAATATCAAGCCAATTGCTGTGACCATCCACCAAACAGTATAGCCTTGATGGAGAAGGAAATATCTCCAGCCACCTGCTTCTTCTCTTCCAAGATCATCGATGATTTCATGAGCCTCTAAATCCTCACTTTCAATCGAATTTTCTGGCGGATTATCGTCTTTAAAGGTTGGACCAAATTTACCCAACGGATTGCGCGGGGTAATCTTCAAACCATCTACAAGGTAACCCCAAAAGACACCGACAATAAACGATATTAGGTGAACTGCAATGACTGGAGCAATGAATGAGGAATCAGTTACTGCAGCGCCAATTAATACAAAGGCAGCATCTCCTAATGTCGCGATAAGGGTTGCAATTACCGTCCCGTAAGTAACATATCCACGAGCATACATTGGCATCATGACAATGGCCCCACCGCAGCCTGGAGTAATCCCCATAAGCGCCCCAATAACAGGTTGCCAACGCTTATTCGCTCGAATTGCATCAACAAACTTTCCAGCAGTAAT